>Ga0190358_1000422_pt1 | contig 12968 bp, 20 predicted proteins | sample 48721812_MG_FD_161666 | JGI IMG/M metagenome (GOLD analysis project Ga0190358, IMG submission 161666) | Hydrothermal vent microbial mat bacterial communities from Southern Trench, Guaymas Basin, Mexico - 4872-18-1-2_MG | ecosystem: Environmental > Aquatic > Marine > Hydrothermal vents >... | reverse complement strand
TTAAAATTTCTTTTTTCTTATTATTTTTTATTCCCATTTTCTATATTTTCTAAAAATTCCCTTCCTTTTTCAGTTAATTGTCTTCCAGGCCTTTTTCTTCTAACTCCTCTAATATCTTTTGCAAGTTCTGTAAATTCTGCTTTGTCTGATTGCTGAAGAATTGTTCTAATTATTTTTCCACTTGCTTTTTGAAATTTTTCTGGTCGAAATCCTCTATTTTTCTTACTTCCGTATTTTGTTCTTAATCTATTAACTCCAACAATTTCTTTTTTATATATTTGTCTTAAAATACTTGCAGCTCTTTTATACCAAAAGTCAGAATCTTCAATTGGCCTTTTTTTTGAAGAACCTGATTTAGCAAAATCAACCCATGGTGGTTTTTTAAATTCTGGAATTTTTTTAAGAGCTTCAGCTAATTTTAAATTATATTCATTTGCAGGTAAATCATATACTGGATTCATTTTAGAGCATTCCTTTCGGAATTAGAGAGAATTTCTTCTCTTAACCTAATTTTATGTAGAATCAGACTTTATAAATTTATCTAACTAGTTTTCTCCATTTTTTTATTGCAATTGTATATCCAATAATTTTTGCAGTGTAATTTTTTCCTAATTTTTTTAAAATTTCTTCTGACATTTCTTTTAATTCAGATTTATTTCTACAACAGGATTTTAAAACAGATATTTTTACATTATTATTTTTTTTAAATGCGTTTTTTAGAGAAGCAATAAAATTATCTGTTATTTTATTTTTTCCAATTTGCAATTCAATTAAACTAGCCATTTTATATTTGTAATTTTTGAATAAATTCTTGCTGATACTTTGAGACATTTCCTTTTATATCTTTGTATTCATCTAAAAGCCGTCCCAAGTAATTTAAATCTATTTCTTTTTCATTTAATTTAAAATTCTCTTCAATCATTTCTTCTAAAGGAGTTAATCTTATTTTGAATTTGATTCTATCCATTTCTTTTTGACTTTTATTTTTTTTCTTTTTCTAATTCCAAATGTTCCCAATTTCATTGATTTGGATTTATAAATGTCTTTTCCTTTAAATCTATGAACAATTACATCTGATTTATTATCTCTCCAATCTTGACTATGTTTTGCACAAAATATTGCAGCTTCTTTTCTATCTTTTGCATTTACTTTTCCTTGAATAACTACAAAAGGACTTCCTGGTTTTTCAGTGTGAAAAACATACTCTTGAGGTTTAATTTGAGAAACAAGTTCTTCATTGTTTTTTGCATTTTTTCCAGCAAGAACCCTTTTACCTGAACTTGTTTTTATTTCTCGAAAATTCATTTTATTAAATTATTCTTCCACTTTTAAAAACTTAGTCACAATTAGAATTCCAATCACACAAATAAATGTGACAATTAGAGCACTTACTAATTGTCCTTGAACCGGATTTGTAGAAGATATTTTTTCAACCCAAGATTGAATAACATCTCTCCAAACTAATGCAATTAAAAAACCAAAAGCTGTAAGAAGAGCAGTGTACAATGCTTTTTTTACTTCTTTTTGCAGATGTTTTGCTTTTTCTTTTGCTTTTTGTGCCTTTGTTTTTGTCATTTCCAAAATTTCAGAGCCTCATTTAATTCTTTATGAGTTTCTGAATATTTTTTTAGAGATTGTTTTTTTATAACTGCTTCAACTGCTTGTCTCATTGCTCTTGCACCTGCTTCTGTTCCAGAAGGATGTCCATGAATTCCTCCTCCTGCCTGAATTACTAAATCTTTTCCAAGATGTCTTATTAAAAAAGGAACATGTCCTGGATGCAATCCTCCAGAAGAAACAGGCATTACTGGTTTAATGTTTTTCCATTTTTGAGACAATCTTAATTTTGTAGCTTTAACCTCTTTTAGTTTCATTTCTTCTGATAACTTTTCTATTTCTTTTATTTTTCCATGAAGTTTTCCAATACCTGTTCCAATATGTAATTGATCAACGCCAACTAATCTAGAAAAATCTGCTAGAGTCATCATACTAATTCCTGAATTAGGATTTCTATCAAGAGCAGCATGCATTGCTCTATGTCCATGTAAAATTGTTTTGAAATTAGCCTCTCTTAATGTTTGAAGAGCAGCCCATCCACTAGTTAAAACATCTACCATAATATATTTGCTTCCCATTTTCTCTGCTAGCTGTGCTCTTTTAAGCATTTCTTTTGTTTCTGCAGTCACATTCACTATATATGCCTTTTTTTCTCCGGTTTCATTTTCTGCTTTATCCGCCATTTCAAGAGTTTTTGCAAGCCTATTTTCAAACAAATTAAATTTTTGAGAAGAGAGATTTTCATCATCTTTTACAAAATCACATCCTCCAATCCAAGATTCATAAGCAGATTGTGCATGATGTTTAGTATTTAATCCTAATTTTGGTTTTATTATTGTTCCTACTAATGGACGAGAATTTATCTTCATAGTTTTTCTTATTCCAGAAATTCCATATTTTGGTCCCTGAAAATTTTTAAGAATTTTTGAAGGAAAACTAACATCTTCTAATCTAATTGATTTTACTGCTTTCATTCCAAAGATATTTCCAGCAATACTTGATAAGATGTTTGGAACATTATCATATTCAAATAATTCAGAAGGATAAGCAATTTTAACAAAATTTCCTTTTATAGAGAAAACTTTTGCATTTAATTTTTCAACATAATCTCTACCTTGAACTTTTGTCCAAGTTCCTGTACTTGATTCAAGAGCAACAGTATTTGCTGCTTTTTTCATAGATATTTTATTTGGAATTATTTTAAATAAACAAATCAAATCATCTTTTGGATGATAATTTAATTCAAGAAATTTTAAATCCTCTTTTTTCATTTTATTTTTTTAGCAATACTTCCTTTTTCACTATCATTAACAGAATATCCTAGTTTTTTAATTTTTGCTCTAATTCTATCTGCTTCTTCCCAATTTTTCTTTTTTCTAGCAACATTTCTCTCTGAAATTAATTTAATAACATTTGGAGGAATTTTTTCTTTTTCTTCCTTTAATAAGTCCAGTCCAAAAATCAAATCCATTTCTTTTATTGTTTCTATTTTTCCATTTGCTTTTTTATCTTTTAGAAGTTTCCAAAGAATCTGAAGAGCTTTGGGAGTATTCAAATCATCATTCATAGCCGATTTAAATTCTTGCAAATATTTTTTATTTATTCCTTTGTCTGAGATGTTAGAAATTATATTTTTTAATCTTTCATAAGATTTTTGAGCAGTTTTTAATTTTTCAATTGAAAAATTTAAAGGTTTTCTATAATGAGTTGTTAAGCACAAATATCTAAATTCAAGAGTATTAAATCCTTTTTTCTCAAGTTCAGAAATAGTATACAAACCTCCTTTACTTTTTGAAACTTTTTCACCCTTAAAAAGAAGCCATGCTGAATGTAGCCAGTATTTTACCCAGGGTTTTTTTTCAAAAGCAGTTTCTGATTGAGCAATTTCATTTGTATGATGAACTGCAATATGGTCTTGTCCACCAGTATGAATATCAAATTGTTCTCCAAGATATTTTGTAGCCATAGCAGAACATTCTAAATGCCATCCAGGATAACCTATTCCCCAAGGAGAATGCCACTCTTGCTGACGATTTCCTGGTTTTTCTGAAAATTTCCATAAAGCAAAATCAGTTGGATTTTTTTTATCTTTTAAATCAATTCTTTTTCCTGCTTTTAATTTTTCTTTTTTTAATTTAGCTAATTTACCATAATCTTTTAGTTTACTAGTGTCAAAATAAATTCCATCTTCTGTTTTGTAAGTATATCCTTTTTTTTCAAGATTTTCTATGAGTTCAATTTGTTCTTTAATATGTTCTGTAGCTTTACACCAGATATTTGGTTCAGAAATATTTAATTTTTCTAAATCTTCTCTAAATATTTCAAGATAATAATTAGCAATTTCAGATGCTTTCTTTTTTTCTTTTTGTGCAGCTCTCTCTATTTTATCTTCGCCAGTATCAGAATCACTTGTTAAATGCCCAACATCTGTAACATTCATAACATGTTTTACGAGATATCCATTATATTTTAGAACTCTTTTTAAAATATCCCAAGCAAGATAACTTCTAAGATTTCCAATATGTTGAAAAGAATAAACTGTTGGCCCACATGAATACAATCCTACTTTATTTTTTGAAAGAGGTTTAAATTCTTCTTTTTTTCTTTTTAGAGTATTATAAAGCTTTAACATAATTTATTCAAGAAAGACTAATTTAAAAAGTGTTTTATTTAAGAGACTATTTTTTAATTTCTACATCAAAAGTTTTACTAGCATAAGGATATCCCTCTGAATAAACTTCTACTCTAAATCTTGCAAGACATATAGAATTTCCTTCAGGAATTTTAAATCTTATTTTTTCTGTATAAAGATCTCCTACACGAATTGGAATCTTATCTCCTGTTTTTCCAACTGAGAGCCAGTTTTCTATTTGTTCTTCATTTTCAATACAGGTTCCAGTATCTGCAACAATAGTAGTATAAGAAAAAGTGCTTGTTCCAGCTTCTCCTTCTAATAGATTTTTAATTCCAATTCCAATTGCTGCTAATTCTCCTTGCTCTACTTCTACTAGTCCTGTTTTAGGATAAATCACAAATTTTTCATCATTACCAAATAATTTGTTTATTTCTTCTTCTAATTGTTGATCTGTTAAATCAATTGCATTAGTAGCACTTCCAAATATTTTATTAACCAAAAATATTCCAAGAATTAAAACACTCATTAGTAGAACTATAGTAACAATTGTTCCAACACTCATTTCCATAGCTGCTTTTTTAGATTTCATTTTATGCAATTGGAAGATTTCCTGCTAATGAGGAAAATGCGATTATAATTATCATAGCAACACTAAGAACAAAACCAACAATATTTAGAATTATTCCTATTTTTGCTAGTTTTAAGGGATTCTTTTTTTGTTGAATCATACAAAAAACAAATCCTATTATTGCTAAAAAAATTCCTAGAGAACCAGCCATAACAATGCTCATAATACCTAGAGTAAATCCAGCAATTCCCAAACCTTCTTTTGTTTTTGCTAATTCAATCTTAGGTTTTTTTGAGATTTCAGACTTATCTTTTTTGTTTACCCTCTTTTTCTTAACCATATTATTTCTAGTTATTTTTATTTTATAAATGTTTTCAATTATTTATGGGGATGCGGGGAGTCGAACCCCGGACACCATGATGACTGAGTGTGAATTTCCTTTGCTCTTCAGTCATGTGCTCTCCCGCTGAGCTACATCCCCAGCAAAATAGAATATTACTGAAAGCTTTTAAATGTTTAGAAAAAGTAAGTTGGGAATAGGCCACCTTTTGTCATTCTTTGCTAAAGCAAACAGAATGTGTTAACATTTAACTATGCGGCATTTTAGCCTTGCACTGATTGAGATAGTCGTTTCATCAAATCCAATATTTCTTAGCTTCCTTCACAAGTTCATAGCTCAATATTGGCTGTGTCGTTTCTTTTCTAGAGCTTTACTTCGCAGTAATCTTTTTTTCAAAAGACAATTTTTAATTAGTGAGCGGACCTTCCACAGAATTCAGAAATCATTTACATTTCTTGGCAATTTAATGCCTGAATTCCGAAAGTTAACTACCCAACTTACAATATTTTAATTAAGATGAACTTTTTAAAGTTTATTATTTTAATAAAATTATGGATAATTGGCATTCTAAATTCAAAGAGGAGATTTTTTCGGAGTTAAAAACTTCAAAAAAAGGATTAACAAATAATGAGGCTAAAAAAAGACTTGAAAAATATGGGAAAAATATTCTGAAAAAGAAAAAAAATCTTAAACCTTTAAAAATAATTTTTGAACAATTCAAATCTTTTTTGATTTATATTCTTCTTTTTGCAGTTATTATCTCTTTTTTAATTGGAAATAAAATTGATGGAATTATTATTTTAGCTATTGTTCTTCTTAATGCTTCAATTGGTTCTTTTCAACAATATAAAGCAGAAAAAGCACTAAGAGGATTAAAAAAAATGCTTGTTCCAACATCTATTGTTATAAGAAATGGAAAGCATACTAAAATTGCTTCCTCTGAAATTGTAATTGGAGATATTTTAATTCTTGAAACAGGAGATAAAATTAATGCAGATTGCAGAATTATTGAAAGTAATAATCTACAAGCAAATGAAGCTATTTTAACAGGAGAAAGTTTACCAATTAATAAACTTGATAAAAGAATTCCTTCTAAAACAATTTTAGCTGAAAGATTAAATATGCTTTATACAGGAACACAAATAACTAGAGGTTCTGCAAAAGCAGTTGTGATTGCAACTGGAAAAAATTCTGAATTTGGAAAAATAGCAGAAAAACTTCAGGATATCAAAATTCAAAAGACTCCTATGCAAAAAAGATTAGATAAATTTTCAAAACAAATAGGATTTATTATTCTTGGATTAATGCTTTTTATTATTGTTTTAGGTTTTTTAGAGGGTTTTAACAAGCTTGAAATGCTAATGACTTCAATTGCTCTTGCTGTAAGTGCAATTCCAGAAGGACTTCCAGCTGCACTTGCTATTTCATTAGCAATTTCTTCTATTTTTATGTCTAAAAAAAATGTTATTATTAGAAAACTTCCTGCAGTTGAAAGTCTTGGAAGTGTTACTGTTATTTGTGCAGATAAAACAGGAACTTTAACAGAAGAGAAAATGACTGTTCAGGAGATTTTTACAAATGGAAAATTTTTCTCAAGAAAAAGAAAAGAACTATTTTTTAAAAATAAAAAAATTGAGATTTCAAAAAATAAAGAATTGTATGACTTAATAAAAACAAGCATATTATGTAATGATGCTCGTTTTGAAAAAATAAGCAATAATTCCTATTCTTTTACAGGAGATTCAACAGAGGAAGCTTTAGTGAGATTTGCACTAGATTTTAATCTTAACAAGAGAAAATTAACAGAAATTGAACCAAGAATAAAAGAATTTGAATTTAATTCTGAAAGAAAAATGATGTCTGTTCTTAGAAAAAATAAGAAAAAAAACATTCTTTATTCAAAAGGAGCTCCAGAAAAAATTCTCTCTAAATGTTCTTTTGAATTATTAAATGGAAAAATAATTTCACTTAGTGAAAAAAGAAAAAAAGAATTATTAGAGAAATGTCAAAAAATGGAGCAAAGAGCTTTGAGAGTTTTGAGTTTTGCTTATAAATCTTTTTCAAATAAAGAAAAAATAGACGAGAAAAATTTGATTTTTCTTGGATTTATGGGAATGATAGATCCTCCAAGAGAAGAGGTAAAAAATGCAATAAAATTAACAAAAAGTGCTGGAATAAAAGTAAAAATGATTACAGGAGATTCTGCTATTACTGCAAAAGCAATTGCACAACAAATAGGAATTAAAGGAGAAATAATGACTGGAGAACAATTAGAAGAGATTTCAGAAGAAGAGTTGAGCAAGAAAATTAAAGAAATATCTATTTTTGCAAGAATTAATCCTTCTCAAAAATCAAAGATAGTAAGTGCTCTTCAAAAAAATAAAGAAATAGTTGCAATGACTGGAGATGGAGTAAATGATATTCTTGCATTGAAATCTTCTAATCTTGGAATTGCAATGGGAAAGAGAGGAGTTGATGTTGCAAGAGAGATTTCAGATGTTATTCTTGTTGATGATAATTTTGCTTCAATTGTAGAAGGAGTTAGAGAAGGAAGAAAAACATATGATAATATTAAGAAATTTTCAAAATATTTGCTTGCAGTTAATTTTAGTGAAATTCTTTTAGTTATGTTTGCTCTTTTTAAAAAAATGCCTCTTCCATTAATTCCTCTTCAGATTCTTTGGATAAATCTCATAACTGATTCTTTTCCAGCTTTAACTCTTGCTTTTGAAAAAGAAGAGAATGTTATGAAAACAAAACCTCGTAAAGAGAGCAGTCTTTTAACAGGAATTGGAAAGTTTATTTTAATTGCAGGATTATTAAATTTTTTAGTTTGTTTAGCAGTTTATTTAATTGGAATAAATAAAGGATTTGCAATTGAACAGACTAGAACAATGGTTTTAACTACAGGAATTTTATTTGAGTTGTTTTTTATTTACACTTGTAGAAATCAGCTTCCACTTTTAAAGATAAATCCTTTTTCAAATAAATGGTTGAATTATTCAATTTTATTTGCTTTGTTTGCACAATTTATTTTGCTCTACACTCCTTTGGCTTCATTTTTTGGAGTTGTTCCATTAACATTAGGCAATATTCTGTTTATACTTCCTTTTGCATTATCTGGATTAATTATTTTTGAAATTGCAAAATATTTTAAAAGAAATCCCTTAAATTAGATTAATTAATCCCACAATTATTAGTCCGACTCCTGCACCAATTAAACATCCAGTCATTTTTCCCAAACAAGAAGAAAGAGCAGTTCTTTCTGTCTTTATGTTTTTTTCTCTTTGCTTTTCAGCTAAATGTCCTTCAAAAATTCCTCCAACTCCATCAGTAATAGTATTTCCAGCAACTCCTCCTAAAATAGCTCCAGGAATTCCAGCAATTAAACTTCCTAAAACAGCAGTAAATACTAAAATTCCATTATCAATCATTCCAAAGAGAATATCTGGATAAGTTGATTTTATTTTTATTTTGAAAATCTTTAAAAGAACAAATCCAAGAAATCCTAAAAATAAAAGAACAATTCCAATGATTAGATTGTTTTTATAGATAAAAGCTAGACTCACACTAAAGACTACAACAGATAATGAAATAAAACTTACAATTGCTTTAAATAATCCTCTTTTCATTATTTAGTATAAAAAATACACTTTAAGAATTTTTGCTTTCAATAATTTAATAAATCCTCTTAAATTAGATTTTATATGATATTAAAATATATAGTTTCTGGATTTCTTGTAAAATTAATTGCAGGATTTGATGACACTTTAACACGTATTCCAATAGTGGCAAGTCTCACAAATACAAAAAAAGGAAGATTTGCTTTTGCAATTGGAATATTTTTAGCTATTTGTTTGGCAGTTGTTATTTCTTTTCTCTTTGCTTCAGTTATAAAATCTCTGCCTTATTTTAGATATATTTCAGCAACATTGATTTTTCTTTTGGCAATCTCAATTTATTTTAATATTTTTATAGAAGAACCAAAAAAACAGATAGAGAAAAAAGTAAAGAAAATAAAAGAAATTTCAACAGAGAGAATTTTAAAATTAATAGCAATTGGTTTTTTAGCTGCTCTTGCAACTCTTATTGATGACACTATTGCTTATTCTTCTTTATTTTTAGGAAATCTAGTTGCAGTTCCTTATATTGTAATTGGATTGTTTTTAGGAGTATTTTTGCAAATTGCTGCAATAATTTATTTTTCTGAAAAAATAACTCGATTTAAATACAAAAAAGAAGTGACCACAGTTGGATTATTGGCTTTGTGTGTTTTAGTTTTATTTGGAATAATATAGAAACAATTAAAAAATAAATTTTTCTTATTTATTTAATTAAAAGGAGGAAAGAAATTAATGGCGCTTGAAAATTTAGCAACTAATCTTGATATTCCTAGTGTGATTGCAGGAAGTGCAATTGGAGTAATTTTAGCAGCAGGAATATTTTTAGCAGTTATTTTATCTTTAGCAGTGTACATTTATGTTGCTCTTGCTTGGATGAAAATAGCTAAAGAGATGAATCACAAGCATCCTTGGTTAGCCTGGATTCCCATAGCTAATGTAGCAATGATTTTTCAATTAGGAAAATTTCACTGGGCATGGATATTTCTGATGTTAGTTCCGGTTTTAGGATGGCTAGCAATTGGAGTTTTAGCAATAATTTCCACTTGGAGAATATTTGAGAAAAGAAAATATCCTGGATGGTTTAGTCTAGCTGGGATAATTCCTAAAATAGGAGGAATTCTTTATCTGATAGCCTTAGGATTTGTTGCTTGGAAGAAAAAGAAATAATTTGATTTTTTATTTTTTTATTTTAAGATATATTTAAAAATATAAATAGCTTTTATAGAATATGGATTTAATGCTTTGGATTTTAACTTTTATAGCTATTATTGTGGTTATATTAGGAATTCTTGCAATATTTTTTATTAAAAAAGGAGAAGGAAAACACAAAGTAGATTATTATTCTTTATTTTTTATGGGGCTTGTGTGGACCTTGATTGGAATATTAATAAATAATTTTATTTTAATTTCCTTAGGAATTCTTTTTTTAATTGTTGGATTAATTAACAAGGAAAAATGGAAGAAGAATAAACCAGACTGGAGCAAAATAACAAAATCTCAAAAAATAATTCTTTATATTGCATTTGCAATGTTGTTTTTGTTACTAGTTTCAGGAATTATTGTTTTCTGGCTAATTCAAGAAGGAATTTTATAATTTTTATCCAAACCACTGAGAACTATCTTTTTTATTTTTTAGTCCTATATTTTCTTCTAATTTTAGATAAGGAGAAAGATTCTTTAAAGTTTCAATTAATTTATTAGGCGAATCTAAATCATAAGCAATTAAAATAGTAGCCCTTATTTGATTTTGCATAGAATTTAATTCTTCTTCCTCTAGAAGTATTGTTGAACCTTGCTTATGATATATTTCTTGAGAAATTTTTCTTGGAGAAGGATTAAATTCCATATCATAAGTTTCTCCATTACATATAGGATTTCCAAAATAAAGATTTATTTTTCTTTTTATATCTTCTTCATACTTTTCTATAGGAATATATTCTTCCATTAGAATTTTTACTATATTTTTTTTATTCATTTTCTTTTGAATCTATTTTTTCTAGCTTTAGTTCAAGTGTTTTATTTATAGGAGAATCTTTTTGAGTTATCTCTAGATTTCCAGATTTATATTCTAGATAAACATTAGTCCAGCAACAATCTTTATTATCCTTTATAAAAACTTTGAGCCTATAACATTCTTTTGTCATAGGCTTTTGAGAATATTCTTCTTTAAAAAAATTATTGTGATAAAAACAAATAAATTTAAAATTATCTTCTGTTAAAGTTTCTTCTTTGTTGCATAGGTCTTTCTTCTCTTGGTTTGGCTTCATTAACTTTAAGCTCTCTTTCTTCAACTTTCTTTCCATTCATTTCAGCAATTGCTTTTTTAGCTGCTTCATCTTCTTTAAAGGTTACAAATCCAAATCCTTTTGAACGTCCAGAAAATTTGTCAGAGATTATAGTAGCCTCTTCTATTTCACCATATGATGAGAAAAGTCCTTTTAGAGTTTCACTGTCAATTTTAAATGGCAGATTTCCAACGTATATTTTCATGTTATTTTTATCCTCCTTACACTTATTAATCAGAATTAGTTCAAATCAATCAAAATCAACTTCGCACTATTCTAATATCTGAAAATAGATAATAAAAAGGGTATTTAAGCTTTTTTACTAGAAATAATTCACCCAGGAATAGAGCTTATAGAGATTATTATGTTTACTATTTCTTTTGAATTGAATCATTATTACACTTTCATCAATTTGTTTTCCTCTCGTTTTTCTAAAGGATATTTCTTGTCCAAGTTTACTAATTAAACTATTTCCTTTTGGAGCAATATTTAGTTCTTTTAAACCCTCAATTATTTCTTCTTTTGAATATAAAGCATTCAAACTAAAATATTCACATATTTTTTCGTAATTACTTTTTTCTTTATCCTCTTCTTTCATATTAATCCTTTTTTTATAGCATAAGCCTTTCCATTAATTGTTACAGAATAATTTGTTTTTGAATTTTCTGTTTTCTTGATTAGATATCCTCTTTTTAAAAGATATTTAATTCCTCTTTCAAATAAATTTGATTCTTGATTAAGAAAACCAATATCTTTTTTAGTAGTAATTCCAATTTTTAAAATATCCTCGCAATTTCTTTAACTAAAAGTGATTCTTTATTTTCCATGGCTTTTTTAAAAGTTTAAATTATTTAAGTATTATTGTAGTGAATTTGTATATAAATTTATTTTAAAGAGATTTAGAAAAGAATATTTCTTAGTATAGAAATCTATAAGTAGAGAAAATTTTATCTTTTTTTATGACATTAAATCTTTTAAAATACACGCGAGAAGGAAAAGATTTATTTTATACTTTGGATTTAAAAGAAACAGAAGAATATGCTGATAATTTGGGTTTAGGAGTAACTCTTATGCAGCTTGAGGAATTTTTTTTAGATTATCTAGAACCAAGAAAAAAAGAATTAATTAAATTGTATTCTGAAAAAAATAATCTAGAAAGAATAGCTTTCTTATCAGCTAAAGGGCTTTCTAAAGATAACAATTGGCATTTTGCAAATCAAGGAGAAATAATTCCTATTCAAAAATGGATAAATGAAAATGATGGAAAGTACAAATTATTGATTTTAAATGTGGATAATTTAAATCAGGACGAAATCTGTTCTAGAAAATCAATTGTTATGGCCCCCTATAGTAAAGTTTCATTAAATATTTTAGAAACAGGATTTCCTAATACAGAGTTATTTGTTCCTAAAACAGGATATTTAGATGTTTATTCCATTGATTCTGAATTAGAAAAATTAAGAAAATAAACTTTCTTTTCTTTAGAATAATGTTTTTAAATACCAAAATTCTTTATAGATTATGAAGAAGAGCAAAGAAAAGAAAAAAAGAGGAAAGCTCATAGATTGGAAACAAACCGCACATAGAGAAAAGCTCTCTATTGTAGTTCTTTCTTTAGTAATAGTATTTTTAACTCTCTATATTGGATATGACATTTATGATTCTTTTGAGACTAAAGACGAAACAGGATATTTGAATAGCGCAGTTGTATCTTTAACAAATCAAAAGTCTAGTTTATTGTCTGAAATAGAGCTACTTAATTCAACTATAACTAATTTAACTCAAGAAAAAACAGAATTAATCGAGGATAATTTTTATTTAGAAGCAGATTTAAATGAACTTCAAGAAGATTATGATGCTCTACAAGAAGATTATGATGCTCTAGAAACAGATTTAACTGCTTGTGAAGAGGATTTAGATGATTGTGAGGCTTCTTGTCCTTAATAATTATAACTTCCTT
>Ga0190358_1000418_pt1 | contig 13005 bp, 13 predicted proteins | sample 48721812_MG_FD_161666 | JGI IMG/M metagenome (GOLD analysis project Ga0190358, IMG submission 161666) | Hydrothermal vent microbial mat bacterial communities from Southern Trench, Guaymas Basin, Mexico - 4872-18-1-2_MG | ecosystem: Environmental > Aquatic > Marine > Hydrothermal vents >... | reverse complement strand
CAAACGCAGCCAATGGATAAATGAACGTTGCCATTCTCTAAAACATGATGCCAATGGTGCAAGCCAGTTATTAAAGGAAATGAAAACTTTTACAGAAAAAAAATTATCAAATAAAATAGCTGAGCAAATGGAAATGGTCGTGTGCTCATAGACGTGGTCTCAAAAAACGAGGTGAAAAGGTGAAGCGCGGGGCGAAGTGCTGGGTAAAATGGAAATACTAACCCATTTATTGGAAACCAAATTCGGTGTTTTACCAATATCTGAACGTACAATCATTGAACGTTTGGACTCAGAAGCCCTGTTGAAATGTTCTGAACGCTTATTGACTGCTAAGACGCTACAAGAAGTGATTAAGTAGGCGTGAGGTATCGTATCTTAAGTTTAAGGATATAGTTTGGTAGGGTGGGCAAGTGTTTATTTGCCCACCAAAAATTATTATGGGGCAAAAAAACGTTTGCCCTACTGACGACTTTTGACAATTTTTGACTTCATGAAAACAAATCCATTTTTTGCTCAAATTAAAACAAAACTAGGCACACCTGCTTATGAAACATCAAATATTGCTATTTATCAGGGTGATTGTCTTGAATTAATGTCTAAGTTGCCAAACCAGAGTGTTGATTTGACTATTACTTCTCCACCTTATAATATTGGTAAGGAATATGTGCGTCAACTTGATCGGTATCTTGATTGGTGTGAAACTTGGATTAAAGAAATTTATCGCTTAACTCATTCTTTTGGTGCTTTTTGGTTAAATCTTGGCTATCTTGAAATACCGGGTAAGGCAAAAGCAATACCTATCCCTTATTTGCTTTGGGATCGTTCTCCTTTTTACTTAATACAGGAAGTGGTTTGGAATTATGGTGCCGGCGTGGCTTGTCGGCATCAGTTTTCGCCACGAAATGAAAAGTTTCTTTGGTATGTCAAAGATCCTAACAACTATCTATTTCACTTGGATAAGATACGGGATCCAAATGTAAAGTACCCAAACCAAAAGAAAAATGGGAAATTAAAATGTAACCCATTGGGAAAAAATCCAACGGATGTCTGGCAATTTCCAAAAGTCACTTCTGGAAAAAAACGCAGTTCAATAGAAAGAACAGCGCATCCTGCTCAATTTCCTGTTAACGTTATTGATAGAATTGTGAAGGGATGCAGTCAGGAAAATCATCTGATTCTTGATCCATTTATGGGTTCAGGCAGCACCGCAGAAGCTGCCATTAGAAATAAACGTTATGTCATTGGTTTTGAAATCGAAGAAAAATATATTGGGTATATAGCAACGCGAATAGAAAATTATTTAGAACAGAAATAAGATGAAGAAGCTCAAAGCAATTTAGCGTTCAGTGTATAATGTTTTAAATTTTGTCCCATACGTTTCTATACTTAGTCTTGCTTGCTGTCCTGTCTGAGATTTTTGTCCTATCCAGTCGCTATGCTCAAGCCAACCAAACCTAATTAACAAAATTATCGGGTTTTTTCGAGTATTTTCAAATTTCTCAAAGTTGACGGCAAGATAATAGCCTGATTTACTTTTTTTATTACTTGCAGCAGCTTGAGCATAACTTCTATTTCCAAATATTTTGTTTTTGTTGGAGGAAGTCTTGATTTCAATTGAAAACTGAACATCGGGGATATAAACCAGATATTTATCATCTGGATTTTTTTCTCCCCGCCATTCGCTTGGATATCGAGTAGCAGTTTCTAATGTAATAAGCTCATGCAAAAGAAATCCCATAATCTGATGTTTAGGAAAGATATGTTTACCAATCTTAAAATGATGTTTACCTATTGACGAATCAAAAATAGAATCCCACGATGATAACACAATATCGACAATTTCTTGTTCAGCCAATGGATGCTCCATAATAATAGATTCTGTCACTTTGTACCATTGCCCACTGCTAACATTTTCATAAGGTGTACTTTTATAAACTGTCATCTGATGTCACTCAAAAGTTCGCTTGGCGTTATTTTTAATGCTTGGGCTATTTTTACGATATTTTGAAGACTGACATTGCGTTCTCCACGTTCTATAGAACCAATATAAGTTCTATGTAACCCACAGACATCTGCAAATTTTTCTTGGGAATACCCCATTTGTTTTCTTAAAAAACGTATTTTTTGCCCAAGATGCTTTTCAGGTGTATTAGACATGCACAGTGATTTGAAGTTAAGATGACAATAAATCTACAGACTATAAGTAGCATTTAAAATTAATTATTGCTGAAAAATAAAATAACACCTTAGTACAATATCGATCTGAGCGAATGTTTTTTTGCCTTGTTAAAAAGTCCAAATTATGAGCACGCATACTTAGGGCAACCACAAGGGATTGCCCCTACGTATGAATATTGCTTGTTGTAGGGGCAATCCTTTATGGTTGCCATCTTATAAGGAATCAGGCTGAGTAGTTACAAATTTTTTTATTTTCTTAATCTGTTATAGTCAATCCGTTATACTAATAAATTTAAACAGTTTTCCCTTTTTTAGAATGGCACTACCTGATGAGTTACAATTTTATGCAATATTCTGAATTAATCCAATTTGAGCCGTTAGAAACGGTTGTTCAATTCCGAGCGACTGAGTTTTCTGAGAAACTTAAACGTTTGGTGGCGACTTATGTCATTTCTGATGAAATGGCTAATAAGTTTATCCATTTAGTTTTTGAACAACTTCGTTTTGATCAGTCTGGGGATAAGAAAGGTTTATTTATTGTCGGTCATTATGGTACCGGTAAATCACATTTGATGGCGGTGATTTCGAGTCTTGCGGAGAAGGCTGAATGGGTAAAAAGCGTGCATAATCAACCAGTTGCGGAAGCTGCACTGCAAAGTATTGCCGGTCAATTTCAGGTAATTCGGGTGGAAATGAGTGCGGTTGAACGCTCGCTCCGCGATTGTCTTACCGAGGAAATGGAAATTTATTTGGATAAGATTGGGGTTCATTTCAAATTTCCACAGGCTGATCAAATTACGAATAATAAGGGTGCCTTTGAAGAAATGATGAGGGCTTTTGAGGCGCGTTATCCAAAGCAAGGGCTATTGTTAGTTGTTGATGAGTTATTGGAGTTTTTAAGTAGTCGTAAAGATCGGGAGTTGATTCTGGATTTGAGTTTTTTGCGTGAAATCGGTGAGGTGTGTCAGAATTTACGCTTTCGCTTTATTGCTGGGGTGCAGGAAACGATTTTTGATAATCCCCGTTTTAAATTTGCGGCTCATGATTTGCGCCGGGTGAAAGATCGTTTTGAGCAGTTATTGATCACACGTAAAGATATTAAGTTTGTTGTTTCGGAGCGGCTGTTGAAAAAAACCGCGCAGCAGAAGGAGAAAGTTCGTCACTATTTGCTGCCTTTCGCGCAATTTTATGGCACGATGAATGAGCGCATGGAAGAATTTGTTGATTTATTTCCGGTTCATCCGGATTATATTGATGTGTTTGAGCGCATTGTGGGGATCGAGCAGCGTGAGGTGCTGAAAACTTTAGAACGGGCGATGCAAGTTTTGCTTGAGCAAACACTGCCTTCTCATGAACCTAAATTGCTGGCTTATGATAGCTATTGGCATACATTAAGGGAAAATTTCTCTTTTCGTGCCAATGACGATATTCGTGAGGTGATGAATTGTAGTCAGATGCTAGAAGATCGTATTGCGCAAGCTTTTACGCGCCCTCATTATAAGGCGATGGCAATACGCATTATTCAGGCATTGTCGGTACATCGGCTCACCACGCATCATCTTTATACGCCGGTGGGAGTGACGGCGAAAGAGTTGAGAGATAGTCTTTGTCTTTATCAAAAAGGGTTGGAGGATTTGGGTAATCCCGCCGATGATTTGCTTTCCCAAGTTGAATTAGTTTTACGGGAGATTTTAAAAACGGTTAATCGGCAATTTATTTCGGCTAATTCCAGTAACGGGCAATATTATCTGGATCTGAAAAAGCGTGAAGATTTTGATGCCATTATTGAAAATAGGGCGGAAATCGTTGAGGATAATGATTTGGATCGTCATTATTATGCCGCATTGCGCCAATTGATGGAAGTGACTGATGAGCCCTATGTGAGTAATTTTCTGATTTGGCAACATGAATTGGAATGGCAGAGCCATAAAGTCATGCGCCCTGGTTATTTATTTTTTGGGACCCCTAATGAGCGTTCTACTGCTGTTCCTGAACAAGAGTTTTATCTTTATTTTCTGCAACCTTATGATCCGCCCAAATATCGGAAAAATGCTACCACGGAAGATGAAGTCTTTTTCCGTCTGAAACAGACAGATGATGATTTTCATCACATTTTGCGTTTTTATAGTGCCGCTTCTTTGTTAAAATCCAGTTCTTCGGGGCATCCAAAAACGGTGTATGAATCGAAAGAAGCCGTTTATTTGGCGCAATTAGTTGCATGGTTACAAAATAATCTTAATCAAGCCTTTGAGGTGACTTATCAAAATCGCACTAAATCCTTATTGGATTGGACTAAAGGGCAAAAGGTGCGTCAATTGCTCAAACTGGATCAAGATGAGCGGGTTAATTTTCGGGAATTGTTTAATCTTATCGCAAGTCTTTGTTTAGAAAGTAATTTTTCTGAACAGGCACCAGAATATCCGGTATTTCCTATCCTGATTACCCAGGATAATTTAACCCAAGGGGTGCAAGAAACTTTGCGGAATTTGGCGAGTCAAAAACGTTCCAAGCAAGCTAACAGTGTGTTGGAAGCTTTAAAGCTGTTAGCTGGAAATCGTGTCGAACCCCTTAATGAAAATTCAAAATATGCTGCTTATATTCTTGATGTTTTGTATAAAAAACCTCAAGGGCAAGTTTTGAATCAGAATGAATTGTTGCCAGAGTATTATTTGGCACCGGAAACATTCCGCATGGAGCCAGAATTTGTCATGGTGATATTGGCGGCACTGGTTTATGCAGGGGAATTAGTATTAGCCTTGCCGAAGCAAAAATTGACGGCAACTCATTTTAGGGCATTGGCTGAAACACCACTTAAAGATTTATTGGCATTTAAACATTTGGAACGCCCCAAAGAATTTAATATGCCGGCATTAAAAGCCCTGTTTCATTTACTTGGTTTACCTAGCCATTTTGCCATTGATCTGAGTCAAAATCAGAAGGAGGCGGTGCAAACCCTACAGGCTGAACTGAATAAGATACTCGCGTCTTTGGTAAAAATTCAAGATGAATTAAGTAAAGGGGCGATTTTTTGGGGTAAAGCGGTACTCAGTGACGCGGAAATGCAAGACTATCGGGCGCAATTTTCGCAAAGCAAACACTTTTTGGAAACGCTGCAATCTTATTCTACTCTAGGGCAATTCAAACATTTTCGTTACAGTGCTGAAGAAGTGACAGCACAACAGCGCAGTTTTGAAATGCTACAAGAAATCAAGCTGTTGATGTCTATACTCCGTGATTTGAACCCTGCCACGGCTTATCTCATGACAGCGGAAGCGGTATTACCGACTGCGCATCCCTGGGTTCAAGAAATGAAATCGGTACGGGATAGCCTTTTACTCCACTTAAAAGATAAGACGAAAAGGGCTGCGAGTGGTTTTAGTTATCACATCCAACAAGAATTGGGCGCATTGCAAAAGCACTATCGGCAAATTTATCTGGATTTACACCAGCACGCACGGTTAGGTGCGGAAGAACATAAACAAAAAGTGCGTTTATTACAAAATTCCCATTTTATTGGCTTAAAAAAACTGGTTCATATTGAGCTGATGCCCCAACCTCAATTAGATGATTTTGAAATCAGCCTTCATCAGCTAGAAAGCTGTTTTGATTTAAGCGAATCTGATCTTTTTGCGAATGCGTTTTGCCCCCATTGTGACTTTAAACCGAATCCGCAATCACAGCCCTCGGGGGCTGATCAATTAGCAGAACTCAGTGACAGGTTAGAAACACTGTATCACGAATGGACTCAAATCTTGCTCACCGAATTAAAAACTATCCAGGCATCTGAGCAATGGGAATTACTCCAAACTGAAAATCGCGCCTTACTTGAAAAATTTTTACAGAACAGTTGTTTAGCGAATGAGATTAGCTATGAATTTTTGGAAGCGGTGCAAGAATCCCTATCAGGGCTAGAAAAAGTGGTACTTAATTTCAATGATTTCCAAGATGCTATTGCTGATGGCGGTTTTCCTATCACTCTTCCTGAATTACAGCGGCGTATTGAAAGGCATTTACAAGCCCTTACTCAGGGCAAACAACCGCTTACTCTTAGGGTAGTGTTAGAATAAGAGGCGCTGGTTCAATGAACTTTAATGCCTAATAATTTTAAATAAATCAATGGGTTAGATTAAAATAGTCTCTAGACACCAAACATTCAAGTTTTCGGATTAAGTCTATGGTTCTCTATCAGAAATTTGATTTCAGTGAAATTTATTTTTAAGCTTTGTACAGGACATTTTTATTTAATTTATTGATTTTAATCATTTTTAATTATTAGAATCAGAATGGTTCCAATTTTAGAATTTTCAGAATAAAACACCAATAACGTCAACAAACCCATTCTGAAAAATTTGATAATAATCTCGTTTCACTCGTTACTGCGTTTCCGTCAATCCTGATTCAAACAATAAAAATGTCCTGTACAAAGATTAATTATACCTCAATTTTTAAAAAATACTATGGGGGAAAATACCCATATCTAAAAAAAACCGGTTAAAATGTCTATTATAGATGTTCAGATAAATAATTTCATAAGGGCAGACACTAAAGAATGCCCCTACAAATCAATCGGTTATGTAGGGGCAATCCTTTATGGTTGCCCTGTGTGTGGGTATTTTAATTTTTTGGAGTTACCTTAGTTGTAAACTGCCAAACCATTGTAGATATCTTAAACAACTTAATTATGAAAAAGAAATGGCTATTTATAGCATTTATGTTATTTTGTATCAATAATCTGGCATTAGCTGCTAAAGGGATACCAATAAAGAATTTTCGGCTTTTTTCTGACATTGGCGTGAAACTTGAATATATTAGACTTGTCCCGAAATAATTAAGTTATATATTTCAGAGACTTATGTAAACCTCAAAATAAAAATATTTTAAAATCAATGACTTAAATAAATCCCGTTTCAATTTGACAGTTAATGATTTATTATGTTATAATAATAAAGTATCGTTAATTATAAATTATAATTTATGGGTGGACAACAATGCTTGATTATTATAATTCAACTCGAAGTGAAAGACAATTAAAATCGCTAACCGGTTTGGGTAAAAAACCCTTTTCCGAACTTCTACCTGCTTTTTCTGAAAGTTTACCAGAAATTTCTGATGAAGCCTATCAAAAAAATCGTACAAGCCGTCGCCCTGGCGGCGGGCGAAAAGGGCAGTTACTGAGTAGAGAATATCAAAAAATTCTTACCCGTTTTAAAACGAGCTCAATTAAAATTAAATGTTTTACCCAAACGCTTTCTTAAAACAGACTTTGAACTAGAAGAAGCCTTAAAAACCGTGGGCAAACCTTCTAATTTGACCTCAAAAGAAATGAAAACGCAAACTGTTGAACATAAAGTATCAATTTCAAAAGCAATAGAGAATGCCCCTATTGCAAGTAAAATGGTTACCGAAGAAGAACCGCTCGTCTTGATTGATGTCACAGAAAAAAACCATTTTAGACCTAAAAATAATTCAAAACAAAAAAAGTATTATAGTGGCAAAAAAAAGAGACATACCGTCAAAAATACTCTTATTTCTGATGTTTTTTTTGTAGGGCGAACCTGTGTGTTCGCCCTGCTACAAAATTTTATTTATATACAAACCTATAATTAATTTTTCTCCACGGCAACAAACCACCGATAAGCCTCACGCAAGCCCTCCAATAAACCAATTTTAGCTCGCCAACCAAGATTATTTAACTTTGACACATCCAATAACTTACGCAGTGTTCCATCCGGCTGATTGCTATCAAACAGCAATGTACCCGCAAATCCAGTAACCTGTTTAATCATTTCCGCCAATTCTCGAATGCTCACCTCATAACCGGTGCCCACATTCAAATGAGATAACATCGGCTGAGTTTGTGCTTGATAGATAGCTTTATCCAACTGTATGACAAATATGCAAGCATCCGCCAAATCATCAACATGCAAAAATTCCCGCTTCGCATTGCCAGTTCCCCATACTGTCACATTATCGACACCATTCACCTTAGCCTCATGAAAACGACGCAACAAAGCTGGGATAACATGACTATTTTGCGGGTGAAAATTATCATTGCTACCATATAAATTGGTCGGCATGATAGAACGAAAATCTGTACCATATTGCCGATTATAAGACTCGCACAATTTGAGTCCCGCAATTTTTGCCACAGCATAAGGTTCATTAGTAGATTCTAATTGACTGGTTAGCAAAGAATCTTCGCGCATGGGTTGTTCAGCAAATTTGGGATAAATACATGAGCTACCCAGAAATAATAAACCCAATACTTGTTGCTGAAATGCTGCCTGGATGATATTACACTCTATCATCAAATTTTGATAAATAAAATCAGCAGGATAAGTATTATTAGCATAAATTCCACCCACTTTAGCTGCGGCTAAAATCACATAATCTGGTTTCTCAGACTGGAAAAATGCTAAAACAGCCGCTTGATCAGTCAAATCCAATTCACGGTGGGTTCGTAATAAAAAATTTTGATAACCTTCTGATTTCAATTTTCGTTGGATAGCTGAACCAACTAAACCTTGATGTCCAGCAATGTAAATAGTGGCATTTTTATTCATAATTTTTAAGGGTCAGAATGAAAATTCTAAAATCCTGATAATCCTGATTCAAACATTCACTCATGATAATTAAAAGTTTTAAAACCTTCTTTTTCAATCAAAGTATCGCGTTCAGCATCTCGCATGTCTGTCGCTACCATTTCTTTAACCAATTCCATGAACGAGATTTTAGGAGTCCACCCCAGTTGTTGCTTCGCTTTGGAAGAATCGCCCAGCAAAGTTTCTACTTCCGTGGGGCGAAAATAACGCGGATCAACCGCTACCAATAAATTACCCGATGTTATCTCATAACCTTTTTCAGCAATGCCATCTCCTTCCCAGCGAATCGTCATACCCAATTCTTGCGCCGCCAAGCTGACAAACTCACGCACTGAATGCTGCTCTCCGGTAGCAATCACATAATCATCCGCCTCATCCTGTTGTAGCATCAACCACTGCATTTCCACATAATCACGCGCATGTCCCCAATCACGTTTAGCATCCAGATTACCTAGATAAAGGCAATCCTGCAATCCCAATTTAATCCGTGCCAAAGCACGGGTGATTTTACGGGTCACAAAAGTCTCACCTCTGAGGGGGCTTTCATGATTAAAAAGAATACCATTACAAGCATACAAACCATAAGCCTCTCGATAATTAATGGTAATCCAATAAGCATACAACTTAGCAGCAGCATAAGGCGAACGTGGATAAAAAGGGGTAGATTCTGTCTGGGGAATCTCTTGTACTTTACCAAACAATTCAGAAGTCGAAGCCTGATAAAAACGCGTTTTCTGTTCTAAGCCAAGAATACGAATAGCTTCAAGAATACGGAGTGTACCCAATGCATCGGAATTTGCCGTATATTCAGGCGTTTCAAATGACACCGCAACATGGCTTTGCGCCGCGAGATTATAAATTTCATCCGGCTGCACCTGCTGAATGATACGAATTAAATTCGTCGAATCGGTTAAATCACCATAATGTAGAACGAAATTCCGTTCTTTTTCATGCGGTTCTTGATAAAGATGATCAATTCTATTGGTATTGAATGATGAAGCACGGCGTTTTATACCGTGTACTTCATAGCCTTTTTTTAATAAAAATTCGGCTAAGTAGGCACCATCTTGTCCGGTAATGCCTGTTATTAAAGCTATTTTTTTTGTCATAATATTTTGTATTGAGGATGAATTATAAATATCCAGGTAAATTTCAACCTAGCTTAAATTTTACTTTATCAAACTTCCCGTTTGCACAAACAAAGGATGTACCACAACCCCCGTTTTCTTATCCGTATAAACCATTTCAAACCGTTGGCGATTCTGATCATCAACCGTTTCCACAAATAAAACTAACCAAATCTCAGTCACTCCTAACTTTTGACCATATTTAGCCGCTTGCTTGAGAGCATCACGATAGCCCGGTTGATTGGCAAAACTTTTTAATTCCAAGCCAAACAATTGCCCCGCATAACGTATTAATAAATCAATCGCACCATTACCCGTCGGAAATTCCGGAAAAACTTGTACACCATAATTACGGAAAAAACTAACCAAATAGAGATAAAGATGAAATTGAAAGACTGCCTCAAACACACGTAGATCATTTTTTCGACGTGGCGCATCTTTCAATACCATCTCTCGATTAGCTTGCAAATACTGCTCATATCGTTGTAACAAACGATGGATATCAATACTTTGATCAGTAATGGTATCCGACAAATCCTCAAACGGTGAATATAACCGGTCCATTTCCTGATACAACTCTCTCGCAAAATAATTGAACAATCGCTTTTGTATGTATGGGCAAGGAAATTTGACATAATGTTCTGTCAAACTAACTTCATCTATAGAAACTACCCCATTCATATACAAAAAATTGATAGTGGGATCATCATAAGTAAAATTAACTTTCTTTCTCGTTTGAAATATTTCCAAAACATAAGGTTTATAAGGCTCTTGTTTCGCCTTACTGATGATGTTCAAGATATTATTATTGGGCAACAAATTGAGCGCAGCCGCATAAACACCTTCAAAAAGTGTCAGCGTGATCGATTGAGCAGTCGCTTGATTATAAGTTTCCGTCAACAATTCCCCAAACCAACATGTCAGCCCCGGTTGCCCTTTGAATTCAGACCATATCTGCTCAACAACTTCTGGCTCAATTTTTTGTTTCTGTTCCTGTTGATAGCAATCAAATAGGTAAACCACTTCATCATAAGTTAGATTGGGAATCTGCACGCTACGCTGCACATTAAATGGCGAACCTTTAACATTTTCGACTCCTAAGACGGCACGCACTCCGATTAAAGCGAGACCATGTAACAAATAATCTTTTTCAGCCGTTGATTTATTAGTTTGGCTGCGACGAGTATTATAAATATGACGAAACACGGCAACTAGCCTAGCAATTACTGCTGGCTCAAGGGCATCAAATTCATCCAAAATCAATATCAAAGGCTTAGTGAGAGTTCCTCGTTTGAACAAACGATGAAAATCCTTTAACGAGTTTATGGTTAGTTGTTCTAAATTCAACTTTTCCATTAATTCCAGGGCAAAGAGTTGAGCCACTATATCGACATCTTTTTCTTCATAAAGAAATTGCAAACTGAGAAAAACGACTTCAAATTGCTCATCTTGCTCAATAGTTGAAACAGCTTCTTGCATGACCCATGTTTTGCCCGTTTGGCGAGGTGCCCAGACAGTAATGTAATGTCCACCATCATCTAGCTCTTCTCCCTTCAATTGCCTGATAACATCGGCAATTAATGCTTCTCTGGGTACGTAGTAATCTGACTTTTTATTGGGTGCGCCGTAAGATGAAAATTTTCGCATATTTTACTCCAAGTTGTCAAACTTATTGATAAATGTTATCAATTATCAGCCAGGTAGGGTGGGCAACGTTGTTGCCCACCATTTTGTGAAAGCAGGAAATGAACCACAAATGCCGTATGATACGAAATGAATGGTGGGCAAACTACTATATGTCCATTGCAAATAAGATTGCCTTTTTAATTTTGGCTAAAACTTCATTTGGGAGTTTCCCAATTTTGCGTTCAAGGCGAATGTTCGGTAAAGAACCAATTCCCTGGACATTTGCAACCGATTCATGATCTAAAAATCTAACCTTTGGAAGCACAACTTCATATTGGCTGTTCCTGTTTTGGGTAGTCAGTGGTACATATGTTACTAAGGCTCGTGGTGGATTTGGATCGTACCGTGAAACAACGACAACTGGGCGTGTTTTCGCTGCTAATCCAAGAACCGCTAGCCAGACTTCACCGGGCTTTGGGTTCATTGAGTATATCCAATACTTCTTGTTCTACACTTCTGGAACGCATCACATCTATTGCTTCCTGATCGGCTAAATCAATTAGTTCTTTTATATATTGCCTGACTTGTCTAGCAATATCAGGTTTCCAGTTACGTAATTTTATATCCAATTTTTCTGCCAAAATATCCATTGAAACACCTCATTAGCCAGGTAGGGTGGGCAACGTTGTTGCCCACCATTTTGTGAATGCAGGAAATGAACCACAAATGCCGTATGATACGAAATGAATGGTGGACATACTACCTGGCTGCATTTTTGAATAGTGGGATATACTGCACGCGGGCATAATTTAAACTTTTATGTAGGGTGGGCAAGGTCTTTTTTTTGCCCACCTTCCTCAAATAAGAAAAGTTCAGTTTGTGCCCGTGTGCAGTATAGGTTCATATATTTTAGGTTGACATAAAAATATAAGCACTAAAAAACTGCGGAATCGAGTAACAATAATCAGATTTTAACATAAAGCTAAAAAATCTCTATCAATTTATCATTAATTTGTCGCACAGCACACCTTATAACCATAAAAATGTTTAAGTGCAAGATTTTTATTTTTCAAGGTTGCCAACTTCAAGGTTAATTTCTTTGCGTCTTAACTTTTTGCTAACGATATTGCCAAATTCCACCAAAAATAAATTGGGTACATGTAATTGATAAGAGGGATTACGTAACCGCCGTGCCGCCTCTTTATGTATTTCTGGTACAAACCATTTTATAGCCACACAGGCATCAACAACATAAGTTTTCACTAGCCACGATCCTCCCTAATGAGTTCAGCACTAGCCTGTCGAAAAAAGGGGATTTCATCAAATCCTGACTTCCTATTTTTTGGATTAAAAAAAGCACTATAATCTATTAAATTATCAATGTTTTTTTATCGAATTAAAATCCAAAAAGCGGGAATATCTTTTTATTTCAAAAGGTTATATTTCGACAGGCTAGGTCTGTCCCCTATTAT
>Ga0190358_1000410_pt1 | contig 13157 bp, 9 predicted proteins | sample 48721812_MG_FD_161666 | JGI IMG/M metagenome (GOLD analysis project Ga0190358, IMG submission 161666) | Hydrothermal vent microbial mat bacterial communities from Southern Trench, Guaymas Basin, Mexico - 4872-18-1-2_MG | ecosystem: Environmental > Aquatic > Marine > Hydrothermal vents > Microbial... | reverse complement strand
CTGGTGGAGGAGTGCCACCTGGTACGCCTGGTGCGTCCCTTTGTCGGCGGTAAGCGGGCCGAGTTGAAGAGCACTCCCAAGGTCTACTTCGTTGACAACGGAATACGCAACCTGCTGTTCGGCGGCCTGGCGCCCCTCGATCAGCGCGGGGATCGCGGCCTGCTGATCGAGAACCTGGTTTTCAGCGAGCTGCTGAAGGTCATCAACCCGCTGCTGGACGGCCTGCACTTCTGGAGGAGCAAGTCCGGGGCCGAGGTAGACTTCGTGATCAACCACCACGGGCGCCTGCTGGCCTGCGAGGTGAAGGCCGGTACCGTCCGCCAGCGCCTCTCCCGATCGGCCAGGAGCTTCATCGACACCTACCGGCCCGAGCGTTTCCTGGTGGTCCACGCCGGAGAACCGGGCGACTCCAGCGCGGGAGCTACCAGAATTCGCTTCCTGGACGTCTTCGACCTCGGACGAGAGGTCGAGGACTTCCTTGGTTGTTGAACGGGTTTTCGAGCGCTGCAGCCGTTTCGGTGCGGAACAGTCGTCGTCCGCTGCCCGCCCGGGGCCGGGAAGACTTTTTCCTTGACCCCGCCTGTCTGCGGATCTCAAAAGGAGGCATACAGGAGACGGAGGATTACCGCCAACCACCAAGGAGGGTGTCATGAAGAAGTTCGTCACCATCATTCTCGCCATCGTTTTTACCAGCTCGATGGCCTGGGCCGCCGTGACGGTCCGCTACCACAACGGCGACTCGAAGGACTACGAGTGGGAGGCCGTGTGCCACGGCAGCCACTACAAGGTCAAGTTCAGCCACAACACCACTTCCTCGGCCACCATCCAGGGCTCCAGCCCGTGCACGGTGAAGACCCCCGCCGGCGACGTGGTGCTCAAGGGCGGTGAGAAGATCGAGATCAAGAACGGCAAGATCACCATCAAGTAACATCACCCGCCACCGGCCCCGCTTGCCGGGCGCTCCTTTCCTGAATCTCCATGGGCAGCGAGTCTTCTGCCCCGGGTCCGCAGCTTTGCCTCGGTTTCTGTTGACACCACAGTGTTGCCGGCAGGCACACCAGGTGCCGGCCTAACCTCCTGAAAACACATTGCCGTCTCCTGGCACGGTACTTGCTTCCCTTGTTCGTGGATACAGAGGAGGTCATGACGGGAACTGGGACAGGCAAGACGACTCTCCTGCTGGTGCTGCTGCTGGTACACCTGCTCGACACACAATGCGCGAACCTTTACCATGGCACCGAGTACGATGTCCTGCGGCTGTACGGCGAGTACGCCTATCCCGAACACCGCGAAAATGATTGGGATGGCAATCTCGTGGAATCCCAGCGCCAGCACCAGACCGGATTGCGGGTTGCCTACCAGCACCACGGGCTCAGTGGTTTGACCGCAAGGGCCGATGTTGCTATCGCGCGCGGTAGCCTGGCCCAGGCTGCCGAGTACCAGGAAGAATTCGGCAACAGTGGCTACTTGCTGTTTGGAATCAACACCGAACTTGGCTGGAAGGGTGATTGGTTCGGCTTCGCCATCGGCAGCAGCGTCCTCCTGGACGGTGATATGCGGTGGCTACTGCTTCCCAGCACTCGCCTGGAAGTGCGTCTGCTCATGAAGGAGATCTGGCTGGAGGGAGGATTGCTTGCCCTGGGTGCTCCGTTCGATGGTCGTTTCTTTCATGTCGGCGCCCAGCTGCACTTGGAGGGTATCGACATTCACCTGGGGATCGCCGGCGTTGCCCACGTGGTCTCGAACCCGCTGAGTGACGCCCAGGTACTGGAGCTATCGGCTTGGCCGGGTTCCCTGGGAGGCTACGGCTTCTGCGATATTCGTTTGGAAGACCGGCTTTTCTTGAGCTTGGGGATCATCGGCGCCAAGAGCCCCAGCGTCAGGGTGGGAATAGGGTTCGAGCTATGAAGTCGACATCCAGAAAGCTCCTGGCTTCCGTGTTGCTTTGTACCTGCTTCCCGGCCGGGTTGCAGACTGCTCGTGCCGAGCCAACGGCCGAACCGGCCCGAACCTCGATTCGTCGTCCCGGCCTGGCCATGCGCCTGGGACTTGGTCCAGGACTCGCCGTTCAGGAATCATGGGATGGAAGCGACGATGTTTTCCCCTGTCTGGTGAATCTCGATTTCGGTATTGGTCTGGCACTGGGCAAATACATCGACCTGGAAGCGGACCTGTCGGCCAACATGCTTGTCTTCGAGATGCAGCTTCAGGGCGGTCTGTCCTTACTGGTGTTTCCCCTGGGAAGGAATGGTATCTACCTGAGAGCGGGAATCGGCTACTTCTATAGCCAGTTTTGTTTCGACTGTGAATACGGGCCGCGAATCTCGAGGGGAATGGCCATCCAGACGGAATTGGGCTGGTGCTGGCGCAGCGGCTTGTGCATGGGCTTGGCCCACACCGGCAACCTGCTGATGGACCAGAACAGAAATGGCGGCAGTTACGCTTCCAATATCGTGAAAATCTCCTTCTCGTTCATGTTCGACGTGGCCCGGACCTACCCGTCGTCCCGGTGACCCTTTCGTCCGGGACGTGGCGGGATCTGCATGCGGTGTGCGGCTTTTTCAGGAGTTGCTTCCCGGCCTGGCTTCCGCCGGGGAGGCGGACGGCGGAGCGGCCTTGATGCCCGCCTCCCGTTCCACCCGGCGCAGTTCCTCGAGCCAGCGCTGGCGCGCCCCCCGCCACTTGGCCTCGGTGAGCAGGCCGCGGGCCCGTTGCAGGTGCTGGGCGATCTGCTCGCGGGCGTCGTCTTCTTCCGCCTCCCACAGGGCCCGGGCGTAGAAGACGTGGTTGAGGGGATGCTGCGGGTAGTCGTGCACGGCCCGCTCGAGCAATTCCAGGGCCTTGTCGATGTCGCCGATGCCCTTGGGCCAGGGCGGCGCCAGCAGGTAGAGCATGCCCAGCAGGCGCATGGGACCGGCGTAGTCGATGCTGCAGTCCTGCTGGCAGGCCTTCTTGAGGGTGCTCTCCAGGCGCTTGAGGTTCTTCATGGCCAGGGCCGCGTGGCTGCGCACCGCCAGGCCCAGGTTGAGCGCCAGGTAGTAGTGCACGGCGGCGTTGTCGGTGCCCTGCAGCAGGGCCAGTTCCGCCCAGCGAATACCCTCGGAAGCCAGCTTCTCCCGGCGGGCGGCGTTCCGCTCCCGGTCGGCCACCAGGAAGCACAGGCGCGCGGCCACCGGGGCCGCCCCGGTGGCGCCGGCGTTGAGGCGCAATCTTTCCAGGGCGCAGGCGATTTGCCGGGTGGGAGTATTGATGTAGAAGGTGTTGGCCTGTATCACCAGCTCCTCGAGCCTGCTCGCCGGGCAGTCGTCCAGGCCGCCCAGGTCTATCTTCTCCCCGGGCAGGACCACTTGCGGGCAGCCGCTGTTGCCCAGCAGCAAAAGCAGCAGCAACGAGTGAACGAATGGATGTTTCAGGGCTTGCTCTCCCAGGCCTTGATGACGGAATCGAACAGCTTGCCATCGGGAAGATCGAAGGAGTCAATACCGAACAGCTCGCACAGCTTCTTGCCGTCCTGGTGGGTGCACATTCCACGCAGGGCCCGGAGCATCTTCTGCCGATCCCGGGCGCTGGAGCGCTTCTCGTCGGCGGCGATGCCCATCTGCGGCAGTGACGCGGAGGTGTAGATGGACTGCAGGTTCTTGCCGAAGGGCAAGGCCGCCAGCCCCTCGAACTGGGGCCGGTTCACCAGCACGGCGTCGAGCCGGCCACGGTCGAGCTGACGCAGGGCCCGCAGTACCCGCCGGGAAGGCTTGAGCCGGAAGTGGCTGGCCGGGTCGATCTGCCGCTGGAATACCACCCGCTTGAGAAACTCCAGGTCTCCCAGCCAGGGCCCGCCGAGAGTTTTGCCGGCCAGGTCGGCCAGCTTGCCGAAGGTGTTGCGGCGCACCACCAGGTAGAAGCGATCTTCGCTCTTGCCGCCGATGCGCGGCTGTACCAGCGGCACCAGGTGATGGGCGCGGCGGGCCTGCAGGAAGATTCCCAGCGAGAGGATGGCGAAGGGTGGTTTTTTCTCCTCCAGCAGTTGCCGGCACTCGGCGTCCCGGGTGGTGAAGGAGGTGTTGATGGTGCCCGCCGGCCAGCCGCCGATGGACTCGATGACCTTGACCATGTCTTGCAGGGCCGGCTGGGCGTCACGGGCGCGAACCGAGCCGCCCGGGTAACAGACCAGGATGTCGATGGCGGCGGGAGCCTGGCCGGCACGGGCAGGAGCGCCGCCGGCCAGCAGGCAGCCGGCCAACAGGCAACCGGCCAGCAGGACGTGGCGAGGCCTGGCGAATCGTGCGTGGGTCATTTCTTCCTCCCGAACATTACCTCGGCCAGGGCCGGAGCGGCCAGCAGGGCCGCCAGCACGCAGCAGACCAGGCCGATGGTCACCGTCCAGCCCATGGTGGCCACCCCGCGGTAACGGGCCATGGTGATGGCTCCCAGGCCGGCCAGGGTGGTACCGGCCGCCAGCAGGATGGCCCGGGCCGCCAGCCCGGCGGCCGCCCAGGCCCGGCGCCGGCCGCCCTCGTTCAGGCGGTGAGAATACCAGACCCCGTAGTCCACGGCCAGTCCCATCACCAGGGGCAGGGCGATGATGTTGGCGTAGGAGAACTTCATTCCCGCCAGGGCCAGGATCCCCAGCATCCAGCCGCCGCCCAGCAGCAGCGGCAGCAGGGCCACCAGGAAGGCGGGCATAGACCTGACCGACAGCAGGATCCAGGCCATGGCCACCAGCAGCGCCAGCAGGGTGCCCTGGCGGAAGGAATCGACCGCCATGTGGGAGAACACCTGGTGGGTGGTGGGAAAACCGGTGACCTCCGGAGACACGGAGGTGGCCTGCTTCATCAGTCGCTCCAGGTTGTCGGGATCGTAGACGGAGTGGGCGGGAAAGGCGTAAATGGCGATGGTGCCGTCCGGGGCCACGAAGCGATCGGCCAGGGCCGGAGGCAGGTCGCCCGGCTGCAGGGGCCGTGCCCGGCGCCAGGTGGCGATCTCGTCGAAGGCATGCAGGGCCTTGCGCCACAGCGTCTGCGCGAAGCTCTCGGTGCGCCGGCGGGCGCGCTCCGGGGAAGACTCGAGCAGGCCGCCGATGTCATCGAGGCGCTCCAGTATGCGTTCGAAGTGGCGCACCAGCTCGCGGTGGCCGCTGGAGAAGGCCATCTCCTGGGAGTCGGCGAACAGGTCTGAGGTCTTCTGCAGCGACGAGGTCAGGCGGCGCAGCCCCTCGGCGTCCAGGGTGGGATCGCCCAGGGAGCGGATCTTCTTCAAGTAGGCGGAACTGGCTATCAGCTTGCCGATGCGCCGGGCCTGCCCGGCCCGCTCCGCGGCGTCGGGCGGGAACAGGGGGGTGATGCTCTGGCTCTGGGAGATGGTGTCGAGCTTCTTCACGGCGGCGGCGATGCGCCGCGCCTCGTCGATGCCGGGGGCGGTGAAGATGAGCACCTCGGCCTGGAAGTCGCTTTCCTGTACCATGCGGCGCTGGTAGTGGGCCGCCGGGGAGTTCTTCGGCAGCAGGGCCAGCACGTCGTAGTTGAAGTCTATCTTCATCCCGAACACCATCCCGGCCACGGCCGTGACCACGGCCACCGTGATGAAGAAGACGCCCAGGGGCCGGGCGATCTTCAATTTCCGGGAAAAACGGGCTTCGCCGTCCGAGTCGCCGGCGTGGCGGCGGGCGTGCTGCAGGCCCGGGGGCAACAGCACGAACAGGGCCGGTTGCAGCAGGAAGGTGCACAGCAGCACCAGGGCCACGCCCGAGGCCGCCACCAGCCCCAGCTCGGCAAACCCGGAAAAGGGCACGGTGACGAGCACGGCGAAGATGAGCACGGTGGCCCCGCCGGCGGTCAGCAGGGCCCGGGCCGAGGCTCCCACCGCCCCGGCCACCGCCGGGCGCAGGGAATCGGCCCGGCAGCGCTCCTCCATGATGCGCGAGGAAAGGAAGATGCCGTAGTCCACTCCCAGGCCGAAGAGGATGGCGGTGAAGGCGGAGGTGATCATGGTCAGGTGGCCCACGGTCAGGTAGGTCAGGCCGGTGTTGAGCAGCACCCCCAGGCCCATGGGCAGGAACACCACCAGCGCCCAGCGCAGCGAGCGCAGCCACAATCCCACCAGCAAGAGGATGAAGATCGCCGCGGTGGCGATGGTGAAGGAGATGTCGTGCTGCAGGGCGCGAAACTCCTCGTAGGTGATGGCCGGCAGGCCGGTGAGCGCCACCGACATGTCGATTCCCCGCTCCCGCAAGAAGCTTTCGCGCAGCTTCCGGGCCCGGTCGCGCACGCTTTCTATGAAGGGGGCCACCACCCCGTATTCCGAGGACGAGTCGTGCGGGCGCACGAAGACGAAGAACATGTCGCCGTTGCGGGAGGTGAAGTAACCCCGGCCCGCCGCCAGCTTGGCTCCCTCGCCGTAGCGGGCCACCATGTGCTGCCAGTCGATGCGCTGCGGCCGCGGCTCCGACTTGATCCAGCGCAGCCACTCCTCCAGGAAGAAGCGCACCATGCGCAGGGCACCCTCGGCGGTCTTGAGATCGACGTCGACCAGCGAAAGCGGCGGCGGATCGTCGAGCCATTTCTCCACCCGGCGCAGCCCCTCGCTCCAGCCGTCCAGGCCCGCGGGTGGCTCCACCCCGATGAGCTTGTTCATGACCGCCTCGAACTGGTCGAGGCGCCGGGGAGGAACCAGCAGGTAGGCATGGCGCAGGAAGAAATCCAGGTCGACCTTCTCCGTGGCCTGGCGCACCCGGGGCAGGGTTCGCAGGGCGGCTGCCAGCCGGGAGGAAAAGTCCTCGCGGGCCGCCCGGTTGCCTCCCTCCACCACCACGATCAGGTCGGCGTCGGCGCCGAATTTCTTCAAAAAGCCGTTGAGACGCCGGGTTACCTCGGCATTGCTGGGCAGGATGGCCTGGCGCGAGGTCAGGAAGGGAATCCTGGCCACTGCCACCGAGGCCAGGGCGGCCAGCAGCAAGGCGATGACCACCACCCGCCAGGGGTGGGCGGTGATGCTGTCGACGAATCGGGTGAGGCGGGTGCTAGCTTGCATGCTGTCCTGATCCTCGTCAGCGCCCTGCCATTCCCCCCGGCAGCGGCTGCGCCATTGTGCGGGCAGGCAGGCTGCTTGTCAAGCGCCCAACCCGGGCTCCACGGCACACCGCGGCTGTGGCCCGGACACCGCAAACTGGCGTGTCCTGCGCAAAAGATGCTATATGGTACCCCTTCCTCCGTGGACCGGGGGAACAGGGAGAGTGCATGGTGCTGCCGGCAACCTCGGAAAGGCTTCGCCCCCGGGGTGGAGGCCTGCTCAAGAACCTGGCCGCGACCTGCCTGGTGGCGCTTGGCCAGGGTCGCCTGGCCAGCGCCCGCCACCGGAAGCTCGCCGACAGGCGCGTACCTCCGTCCCCGCCTTTCGACGAGAACTACAACGATTCCTTCGTGTTCCAGGGTTCGGGGGGCGACGGTACCATGTTCATGTCCCGGGTAGGCCTGCGCGGCGACGGCTCCCGGGCCGAGGTGTGGGTGTTTCTCGACATCGACGGGCGCAAGCTGGTCAACGGCGATACCCTGGTGCCGGCCCGGGCACGGCAGCAGCATATCAGCGCCGGGGGGTTGTCCTACCGTTACCTGCCGGAGAGGGGCGGCTGGCGGGTGTCTTTCTCGGGCGCCCTGCAGGGGGCCGGCGACTGTCGCCTGGAGCTCGACTTCACGCCCACGGCGCGCCTGTTCCTGTCCAGCCGGCACATGGATGCCCGCTCAACCGGCCGGGCCATGGCCGAGATGCCCTGGTCGCGCCAGTACTTCGCCAGGCTGCGCTCGGAGCGGCAGGTGCGCATCGAGCAGGGAGGCCTGCTCGAGGGACGGCTGTGGCTCGACGGCCGGGAGCGCGAGCTGCGCCTGCGGGCCTTCCGGGATCACAGCTGGGGACGGCGGGACTGGAGTTTCATCAATCGCTACCTGTGGAACATCATCTCCCTCGAACGCCCCCTCGATCTGGGCGGTGTCCGCTGCCGGTACCTGTGCCTGACCGCCGTCGACTACGGTGACAGCTTCCACCACCTGGTCTCGGGCTGGGTAGCCGGAAGCAGGCGCCTGCTGCCCGTGGTGGCCTGCTCGGACATGCATCGGCTGGCCGGCGACGGCGTCATTCCCCGCGACTACGACATCGTCTTCCGGGCCCGGGGCCGGCGCCCGCTGCGCTGCCGGGTGACGCGCTCGGGCCGGGAGCACTCCTGGTTGCTGCAGGACGGTGATTTCGAGGTGAGCGAGGCCTGGTGCCGGGCGGAGATCGAGGGCGTGGCCGGGCAGGGCATGGCGGAGTTCGGCTTCTCCCGCGGCTGCGGCATTCCCCGGCCGGTGTTTTCCTGAGGCGACGATGAGGATCGTAGAGCTGCACAAAGCCGGGGACCGGGCCTGCGGGGGCAAGGCCCGCGGCCTGGCCCGGCTGCTCCAGGCCGGGCTTGCGGTTCCCCCGGGATTCGTGGTGCTGGGCGGGTGGGAGCGCAACCGCGGCGGGGAGATTCTCAAGATGCGCCGCCGCCTCCCGGCCGGTCCCCTGGCGGTGAGATCCTCGGCCGGGGACGAGGACGGCGAGTCATCATCGGCCGCCGGCCAGTTCGACACCTTCCTGGGCATCGACGGCGACGAGGGGCTGCTGCGGGCCGTGGAGAGGTGCTTCGCCTCCCGGGGCGGCGAGCGGGCGCTGGCCTACCGCAGGCGCTTCGGTCCGGGAGGGAGAGAAGGGTCCGGGGACATGGCCGTGATCGTGCAGTCCCAGGTGCAGGGCCGGGTCTCCGGGGTGCTGTTTACCGTCGACCCGGTAACCGGACGGGCGGAGGGGGGGGCGCTGGTCGTCGAGGCCTGCGCGGGCGCGGGCGAGGATCTCGTGGCCGGCCGGGTGCCGGCGACCAGGATCGAGCTGCCCCGCGAAGGTTCCCCGGCCGCCGCCGCGGACGGCCTGCTCGAGGAAGACACCCTGCTGGCCCTGCGCGAGCAGGCCCTGGCCGCCGAGCGGGCCTTGGGCCATCCCCTGGATCTGGAGTGGACGGTGGATGACCGGGGGCGGATTCACTGGCTGCAGGCCCGGCCCATCACCACCCTGGTCACGGCCACCTGCGACGAGTTCGACTACCGGCCCCGCAGCCCCGAGCAGCTGTTTACCCGCGCCAACGTGGGAGAGATGCTTCCCGGGGCGGCCACTCCCCTGACCATCGACATCTTCGGCGGGGCAATCGACTTCGCCATGCGCCGGCTCTACCTTTCGGTGGGCGGGCTGTCCGCGGCCGATCGGGAGGAACCGTTCATCTGTACCTTCTCCAACCACCTGTTTTTCAACCTCAGCCTCATGTACAAGATCATCGGGCGGGTGGCCGGAACCTCGCCCGAGTCGCTCGAGGTCAGCCTGCTGGGCCGCCGCCTGCAAGATGCCCCGCAGGTCGCCGGCAAGAGCCTGCCCTTGCGGCTGTTCAACCTGGCCAGGTACGTGCTCTACGTCTCCGGCCATGGCCGGGCCACCCGCCGGCTGGAACGGCTGCGCGACAACGCCTTCATCGCCGCCGCCTCCGGACCGGCCGAGCGGCTGGCGGCCATCGAGGACTTCCTGCCCCGCTACCGGCAGGCGACGGCACTGCACATGCAGGTGAGCGCCCGCTCGGGAGCCCTGAACAGCGCCCTGCGCCAGGTGCTGGCCCGGGCCGGCCTGGATGCCTCGGCGCAGCTCGAGGCCCTGGGCCGGTTGCTGTCCGGCATCGAGGGCGTCGAGAGTGCCGGCATCGTGGAGGCGCTCGAGCGAATCGCCGCCGAGGTGCGGCGGGCCCGCGAGGAGGGGAGGCTCGGCGGAGACGACCTGTCGGGCTGGCTGCGCGAGCAGCGGGGCCGGGAGCCGGCCGCCGACCTGTTCGCCGAGTTCCTGGAGCGCCACGGCCATCGCTGCGTGCGCGAGGCCGAGCTGCGAACCCGCGAGTGGCGGGACGACCCGGCGGAACTGGTGCACACCATCGCCGGCATTTCCCGGCGCGGGGAGCGCCCCCGGCCCGCCGCGGCCGGCTCCTGGCGGGACAACGTCGCCGAGCTGTGCGCGCGCCATCCGCGCCTGAGCCGGCGCCTGCTGCTGTACCTGGTGGAGCGGGCCCGCCGGGCCGTGGCCGGGCGCGAGTACAGCAAGTCGCTGCTGATGCTGATGACCTCCCGCCTGCGGGCGGCCTGCCGGGGCCTGGCCTCCGGGCTGGTGGCCGAGGGACTGTTGCCGGATGCGGACCTGCTGTTTTTCTTCACCCGGGACGAGATCACCCGCCTGGTGGCCGGGCGGCGGACGGCACCCCTGCTGGCCCGGGCCCGGGCCCGGCGGCGGCTGCTGGGCGAGCAGGAGCAGCGGGTCTTTCCCGATTTCTTCCGTGGGCCGCCGCCCCGGCAACCGGCTCGGGCGGAACGGCGGGAACAGCAGACGCCGGCGGGAAGGGTGCTCACCGGCGTGCCGGCCAGCCCCGGGGTAGCCGCCGGCCCGGTGCGGCTGGTCAGGTCGCAGGCGGACGCCCGCCGGCTGCGGGCCGGCGAGATCATGTGTGCCCGCTTCACCGACGTGGGCTGGACTCCCTACTACGGAATCGCCGGCGGGCTGATCACCGAGATCGGTTCGTCGTTGTCGCACGGGGCGGTGGTGGCCCGGGAATACGGCCTGCCCCTGGTCACCGGCCTGGAAGGCGCCACCGAGATCCTCCGCGACGGCGACCGCGTGGAGCTGGACGGCGGCAGCGGGCGGGTGGTGGTGCTGGATGACTAGAATTTCCCACCGGGGACCGGCCCGTTGAGGATCACCGCCCGCTCTGCTAGGGTGGCCGGGTAGGCTGACTCCCCGAGGAAGGATGCCAGATGGGCGGGCGGCAGAACGGGCGCTGGTGGACGAAGCTGCACTGGCAGATCCTGGCCGGCATGCTCCTGGCCATTCCCGTGGGCCTGCTGGGCGGGCCGGGCACGGCCGGGGCGCTGGGCTGGCTGGGAGATGTCTTCCTGCGCCTGCTCAAGATGGTGGTGGTACCGCTGATATTCTTCTCCATCGTCACCGGGGTGACCTCCATCGGCAGCCTGCGCGGGGTGGGACGCATCGGCTGGAAGACCGCCGCCTACTACCTGCTGACCTCGGCCGCGGCCATCTGCGTGGGCCTGTTGATGGCCAACCTGGTTCATCCCGGCCACGCCGGCATAATCTCCACGGCGGCCGTTCCCGAGCAACTGGGCCGGGTCTCTCCCTCGCTGGGCGGGGTGCTGCTGCGCCTGATTCCCGAAAACCCGATTGAAGACATGATTTACGCCAACGACGATCCCCGCCAGGGTCCCAACGTGCTGGGAGTCATCTTTTTCGCCGTCTTGCTGGGCGCGGCCGTGCTGGCCCTGGACGGCGAGCGGCGCCGGCGTCTGGCCGGCGCCTTCGAGTCGCTGTTCGCCGCCATGATGAAACTGACCGGCTGGGTGATCCGCCTGGCCCCGCTGGGGGTGTTCGCCCTGCTGGCCGGGGTGGTGGGCGAGACCGGCTTCGCCTCCTTCGGGGCCCTGGGCTGGTACCTGCTGACGGTGCTGCTGGCGTTGCTGGTGCACGCCCTGCTCACCCTGCCGCTGATCTGCCGGCTGGTGGCCGGGCGCAGCCCCTGGCGGCTCGCCCGGGCCCTGGGCCCGGCCCTGGCCACCGCCTTCTCCACGGCGTCATCCAATGCCACCCTGCCGCTGACCATGGACTGCAGCGAGCGGCGCGCCGGTATTTCCAACCGGGTCTCCAGCTTCGTGCTGCCGCTGGGAGCCACGATCAACATGGACGGCACCGCCCTGTACGAGTGCGTGGCGGTGCTTTTCATTGCCCAGTGTTACGGGGTAGAGTTGGGGATGGGCCAGCAACTGGTGGTGATGTTGACGGCGCTGCTGGCCAGCATCGGCGCCGCGGGCATACCCCACGCCGGGCTGGTGATGATGAGCATCGTGCTTGGCGCCGTGGGCTTGCCCCTGGAGGGCATTGGCATGATACTGGCGGTAGACCGCATCCTGGACATGTGCCGGACCACCGTCAACGTCTGGTCCGATTCCGTGGGTGCCGCCAGCGTGGCCCGGCTGCAGGGTGAGGGTACCGCCTTTCCCGGAGACCGGGACTTCGGGGCGGCAGGGAGCAAGCCATGAAAAGAGCATTGCTATGGGTATTGCTGGCGCTGGCCGGCTTCGCCTGCGGAGAGAAGAGCCAGCAGCTGGTGTGCACCGATTACGACGGCGGCAACGGTTGCCCGCCCGGCTTCAGTTGCCTGGAAGGCAGCTGCCAGTGCAACATCGAATGCGCCGCCGGCTGGCACTGCGAGTACGATCCCGTGGCCGACATGGCCGTGTGCGTGCCCAACAGCGAGACCGACGGCGGCACCGTGGACAGCGACGGTGACGGCATTCCCGACGACGGCGACAAGAGCGGCTCTTCCCGCGACAATCCCTGTTCCGGCGGCAACAATGCCAACTGCGACGACAACTGCCCGCTGCGGCAGAACCCCGCCCAGACCGACCTGGATGGTGACGGTCGCGGCGACGCCTGCGACGACGACAACGACAACGACGCGGTGCCCGATGACCACGACAACTGCTGGGACGGTAACCCCGACAATCCCGACAACTACAACCCCGAGCAGATCGACACCGACTCCGATGGTTACGGCAACAGCTGCGACGACGACGACGACGGCGACGATGTCGCCGACGGTGACGATAACTGCCCGCTGGTGGCCAATCCCGGCCAGGAGGACGACAACGGCAACGGCATAGGTGATGTCTGCGAGACCGATCGCGACGGCGACGGAATCGACGACGACCAGGACAACTGCCCGGCCGTGCCCAATCCCGGCCAGGGCGATGCCGATGGCGACGGGGAGGGCAACGAGTGCGATGCCGACATCGACGGTGACGGCATTCCCAACGAGTCGGACAACTGCCGCTGGCAGGCCAACAGCGACCAGGCCAACTTCGATGGCGACGGGCGCGGCGATGCCTGCGACCCGGACGATGACGACGACGGGGTCAACGACGATGTCGACAACTGCCGGCTGGCCGCCAATGCCGACCAGGCCGACAGCAACGGCGATGGCCTGGGAGACGCCTGCGACGCCGATTTCGACGGGGTCGACGACGCCGTCGACAACTGCCCCGGGGTGGCCAATCCCGGCC
>Ga0190358_1000399_pt1 | contig 13329 bp, 10 predicted proteins | sample 48721812_MG_FD_161666 | JGI IMG/M metagenome (GOLD analysis project Ga0190358, IMG submission 161666) | Hydrothermal vent microbial mat bacterial communities from Southern Trench, Guaymas Basin, Mexico - 4872-18-1-2_MG | ecosystem: Environmental > Aquatic > Marine > Hydrothermal vents >... | reverse complement strand
ACCCAGAGGAGAGAATTTGGTTGGTAGCCTGGTCTTTCAGGAAGAAAATGGTGCAATTGTAAAGGTTGAAAAAAGATTCGAAGTTTACCGACCCACACCGATGGTAAATGACTGTATTGGACCAGGAATTGGCCTTACAGCCGCCGATCATCCTAATGGTTTTGAATTAACCCTTCTGAGGGCAACAAAAACATTCAAGGCTTTTGGCGAGGAGCCGCCTGAGAACCCCAATAAAGATTATGGCAACGTGTTTGTTTTCGTTGAAATATCCTATAAGAATATTGATACCAAACAGCGCTTTGTATCCTATCTTGATTTTGTTTTATTTGTCAATGAAGATTTTGCGCTTGGTGACCTAAATATTCCCTATACGTATTATCCCGATGCCAGGTTCACCGTGAATAAAGAGGCAAAAGGAGAAGGATTTTTTGGGCTCAAGGAGGTTTTGCCAGGAGAAAGTTTTACGGGGAAAATCGCCTTTTTGGTGCCAGACATTTCACATAACTATGTGTTTTCGTCCAGCGAAAACAGCTGCATGGAACAGGACGGAAATCTCCAGTGTTACTCGGTGCATCCGAATTTCCAATTCAATGATTGAACCATAGGAAGAATACAGCCTGGTTTCGCCCAGACGGCAGGAAGCGTGCAAGGCTCAGTTTGGATGCCAACCCGGGAAAGTATCCTGCGATGTGTTAGCGGGCAGGTGCCTCAAATTGCTGCCATCCAAATTTATGGGATAGATTTCCCATTTGCCGGCGCAATTGGAGCTGAAAGCAATTCGTGAGACATCAAGAGGTCAGATCGGGAAGTAGTACCTGTGTCGCAACTAATAAGCGGCCGGATTATCAGGGGAAATTCATAATTTTCAGACGGCGGTGGGGTGGCATTTGGCAGGGCCCTTTGATGTATAATGAGCAATGGAATGATCACAAAACTATTCACATTTAAGGAATAATCAATGAGCGCTGATCAGAAACCGCTTGTGGTGAATTCAAATATCCTCCAAATGGAATATGCTGTTCGGGGTCCAATCCCAAAGAGGGCTGCGGTATTAGAAAAACAAGGGAAAAAAATCATCCCCTGTCATATTGGAAATCCCCAGGCGCTGGGCCAGGTGCCGATGACCTACCTGCGCCAGGTGCTGAGCCTGGTGGAGGATCCGGCCAAGATCGAACGTGAGCGCCAGCTCAAATCCTTGTTTGAAGAAAATCCCTACAGTGATTTGGGGGATGAGGATTTTATCTCTGAAGACATCCTGCAAATTAGTGAAGAAATCCTGGCCGCAAGCGGTACCGGGATGGGCGCTTATACCGCCAGCAAGGGTCATCTCTTTATCCGGGAAGCGGTCGCTGAGTTTATCGATCAGCGCGACGGCTATCGTCCCGGGAAGGGGATACCTGCTGATTCCGAGAGTATATTTCTAACCACCGGTGCCAGCCAGGGGGTGTATTTTGTGGTTGATTTGTTGATAGCTGAAAAAAATGACGGGATTATGATCCCGATTCCCCAGTACCCCCTTTACTCAGCCGCAATTAAAAAAGTAGGTGGGGTTCAGGTCAACTATTACCCGGATGAAGAACGCGGATGGGTATTTGACAGATCGATCCTGGCGGATGCTTATAAAAAGGCACAGAAGGAGGGGATTAACGTCAAGGCGATCGTGGTCATCAACCCCGGGAATCCTACCGGCGCGGTGCTGGATGAAGCGAGCATGCTGGAGGTGATCGAATTTGCCAGGGACCACCAGTTGATGATCATAGCAGATGAGGTGTACCAGGAAAATATCTATCACGGCAAATTCCACTCTTTCGCTAAAGTCCTGGGAAAGGAACAGGTCTCTCTGGTCAGCCTTCACAGCATCTCGAAAGGATTCCTGGGAGAGTGCGGTCACCGGGGAGGATACCTGGAGATTCGAAATCCGCCAAAAATTGAGGGGACTTCCCTTGATTTTGTTGATCTTCTCAATAAACAAGCTTCTGTCAGTCTGTGTTCGAGCACGCCCGGGCAGGTGCTGACTTATCTGATGGTCAAACCGCCCTCTGAAAACAACAGGACCTACCAGACCTATATTCGAGAGAAAGAGACGATACTCAAGGATCTTCATGAAAAAGCGCTTATGGTCCGGGAAGCATTCAAAGAGATGGAAGGAGTGGAATGTTTTGGTGAAACCGGTGCTTTGTATCTATTCCCGCGGCTGGGCGTACTTCCCGGGGGGACGACAGATTTCGATTACTGTATGGCCCTTTTAGAAGAGACGGGATTATGTACGGTCAATGGATCTGGTTTTGGGCAAAAACCTGGCACTCAACACCTGCGGATCGCATTTTTACCGCCAAAAGACCTATTAAAGCAGGTTCTACCCAAGTGGATCCAATTCCACAATCGATACGTTAAAGGGTAAATCGAGGCGCTGTACAATCCTATGTATTCTACCTGGGCAATCATAGACACGGACGCCATCAAGAATAATGTCAGGTTCATAAAAAACCATACCGATACAGAGGTGATGGCAATCGTTAAAGCCAATGCTTACGGGCATGGTACCATACCGGTTGCGCGCGCGGCGCTGGAGGGGGGTGCCACCTGGTGCGGGGTTGCCAGATTCAGCGAAGCGCTGGAACTTCGGCAGGCAAAGATCGATTGCCCAATGTTGCTGCTGGGCTACACCCCAAAAGAGCACCTGGAAAAAATGATCCGCAACCAGGTTTCCTTGACTGTTTGGGAACCTGATCAATTAGAACTCCTCGCTGAAGCGGCAAAACGGGCCGGGCAAGCAGCCAGGATCCATCTGAATGTTGATACAGGCATGAGCAGGATCGGGGTACAACCGAACGAGGTCTTGGGTGTGGCGCGGAAAGCTGGTGACACCCCCGGGATAGTATTCGAAGGGTTGTATTCCCACTTCGCCCGGGCAGATGAAGGAGACCCTGCTTCGGCAGACCTGCAATGGGAGCGTTTTCAAGGCGTGTTAGATGATCTGGAACAGGAAGGTCTGCTTCCGCCGGTAATACATCAAGCCAACTCAGCTGCCAGTTTAACTCGGAAGGAAACGGCCTTGTCTTTGATCCGATTCGGGATCGCCATGTATGGGTTGCATCCCTCCCCAGAATGTCCACTCCCCGCGGCTTTTAAGCCTGCGTTATCCTGGAAATCAGTTCTCAGTCAGGTCAAGGTGCTTCCTCCGGGCAGGGGCGTGAGTTATGGGCACGAATATGTCACCAGGGGGAATGAGCGCATTGGCACCATCCCGGTGGGCTACGCAGATGGCTTTCGCCGGCTGGGGGGAAACCAGGTTCTGGTAGGAGGAAAACGCGCGCCGATTGTTGGCCGGGTGACCATGGATCAGGTAATGGTGCAGTTGGACGGGGTGCCTGACGCGAAAGCTGGAGATGAGGTGGTATTGATCGGCAGACAGGGGGAAGGGTTGATCACCGTAGAAGATGTTGCGGAGGTTTGGGGCACTATAAACTATGAAGTAACCTGTGGGATAGGATCACGTGTGCCCCGTTTATATCCGCAGCTGTTAAGAGAATGACTTGGAAAACGGTAATTCCCAAGTCGCGAACAATTCGTTAATCCTCATTTTTCACAGATTCGGTTGAAGTACTCCAGGAATTTTCTAAACTGAACTTCCTTGTCAAACTCGTTTTCCATCAGCTTTCGTCCGTTCTCGCTCATGTCTGTATAGGCCTTCTGATCTGACCAGAGCTTGTGTATGGCTTCAGCCAGCTGATCGCTGTTGCCAGGTTCTACCATGTAACCGGTCTCGCCTTCCTTGATAATTTCCGGAACACCTGCCATCTTGGAAGAAACAACGGGGGTCTTCATTGACATGGCCTCCAGCAGCACATTGGGCAGTCCTTCCTTGTAAAGGCTCGAAAGCACAAGAATGTCAATCCTTTCAAAAACATACACCGGTTCCCGTGTAAACGGGAAAAAGGAGACATTGTTTTCCAATCCCAACTCCTGAACCCTGGTTTTCAGCATTTCTTCATCTGGTCCTTCTCCCACCAGGATCAGATGCAAATTTGGCAAGGGGCCTTTTACCAATTCAGTTACTGCCTTAAGTAACACCACTTGCCCCTTTCTCTCTTCGAAGGTCCCAACATTCCCCAGAACAGGGGATGCGCCTTTGGGCAGGGGATATCTAGCCAAAGACTCGTTTCGCTTTTCTTGGTCGGGAGTAAAGCGTTTGACATCGGTTCCTTGATAGATCAGTTCTACCAGGTGCTCAGGAATGTGATAGGAATCGATCAGGTATTTACGCGTGAAGTCAGTGATTGTGATCACTGTGGAACGGATTGATTCGTCAGGGAGGTAGAATTCCCGTTTGTATTCTGGCACGATAGTTCCGGTCTTGGGAATGAGAATGGTGTCAAGCTGATGTTCTTTGATGCAGTTGCCCGCAAATATCGAACAGTGAAAAGAATCCCGGGGCGGATGCACTGTGCAAATAGCCACGTCACAAGTTTGCAAAGCCTCTGTCCAGAGTTTTTGATTAATTGGATCCATCGAGATTACAGCGTCATAATCATAAGTGAATCCCTGGGCACCAGCTGCCTGGCACTCCTCCGCAACGAAACTTCCTGTGGGCGCCAGGATCACAGTCTCTGCTCCTTGATTGATAAAGAAACGATTTGCCTCAGTTACCCAGATTTGTGTACCACCTCGTAAATGTGTGTCTTCAATGAAACCGATTCTCATTTTAACTCCTTATTTCGAGACCCTTAGTCGCTCCAAGTATTTATTAAATGAACTGTGCAAAGCCTGTCTGCTGTATCGTTGGCGTGCGACCCTGATATTATGCTGGTTATCCTCCATTCTGCTTTGGGGATCTAATAACAGCTCAGTAATTTCATCAAGAGTAGAGTCGTTAAATTCATTTTCTGGAAAAGGAATGTAGCGTATTTGGTGTTCCTCAGGCGAATCCTCGCCTACGACACTGGCAAAAACCTCTTCTGGCTGGTATCTGCTGCTGATAATGGGGACCCCAGCCGCGCTCGACTCTATGATGGGCAGGCCGCGTCCCTCGGTCAGGCTTGGAAAGACTACCACGGTAGCCAAACGATAAATGTCTTCAATGGTCAATTTCTTAAGATGGTATTTTTCAAAGGAGGTATGATATTCTGTCCCAATTGAAAATGCCATAAATATGCGGTTAGCAACGGATTCCTGTAAGGGATGGATCGCTTTCCTGTAGGCAGTTAGAACGGACTCAAGGTCAGCTTGATGTTCTATTGGCGCCGGACCTGTGATGTGCAGTATGATCTGGCGTTTTTCATCCTTCAGGAATTCATCCCTGAAAGGTGGATGTTGAAGCAGGGCAGCTATTAATTGCCAATCTTTTTCAATCCGTTTGCGGTCAATGATCCGGGTCGGCTGGAGAAAATAATGCAGTTGGTCCGAGACCAGGTCGAGGGTCAGTCCGTCTTTCGCGGAGCAAACCAGGGGCTTTTGGTCCTTCATCCAGTTTCCAAGATCCAGGGCGAATGATTCGATTGAGACAGGTACAATTAGCGGATTCCCATCTGACAGGATAAGGGCCATGCGCCGCCGCACTGATCTGATGTCTGCCTGTGTGTATTCTCTGAAAAATTCATCACTGACCATGGTGGAGATTTCAAAGACGCGGTCCTTAGGAAATCCAGCCTCAAGAAGCTTCTGGGATTGGAGGTGATTGATATTGACCTGGATCCACCGCGAACCATTCCAGGGGTAAATCCTTCTGAATAGAGAGAAGAAGGGAGCGTTATGGCAATTTCGAAAGAATTTATCCCGGGGACCGGCTTTTTCACCGGGAGCTCTTTCCGAAGCTGGTTTTCCGCCCTCCCAATAAAAATCGTGATTCGAATTCAGAACGTACAATCCCATTAATTCCGAAACCAGAACAGTGCATAGGCCGGTTACGAAATTTCCCGGGTTAGAATTGACATTCACAGGGATCAGGAGCGATATGTTATTTTCGGCCACATACTGGCCTAGTTTCTGGGCCATTTCCACCGCTTGACTCCAGATTTCAACTGCCATTTGGCGGGAGATCTCAGAGTTTTCAGGCATTTCCTGGTAAAACAGTTTATCAAACCACAGGCCTTGATCCCATTTGCTCCATCCGTTTGCTCGTTCTATGCGGTGTCTTTTCCATTCCGGTTTCAAAACGTTATCTGCTTGGGGATGGAAATCGCCAGCAATGAAATGAATTTGCGTTTCCTTCTTATTTCGAAGAATATCCTGCAGACATTGGGCGTATTTGGCTATTTCAATGGAAACACCATCAATGCCAAAATCAAAAGTCCAGAAAGCAATTCCAGTTCGTACTTTTTGGCGGAAATCATCCTGATTGGAATTTTCAATTTTAGGGCCGACGAGGGAGTAGCCTGTGAGAAGATTTGAAATTTCATCCCAATTTGTTGGTTTATGCGCTTGAAGCTCATCCATCATAGCAGAATAGAGATAATTTTTACCTCTTGATTTCATACGAAGCTCCTCACTATTAAATCCCTGCTAATTATTTAGCATACTGGAACTTGTCCACGGCTTTGGTAAAGGCATGATAGGTGGGTCTAGAAATAGATTATAACTTCAAATTTGACAGGACTGTCATTGATCCTCCCCGGTTGTGAAATACCGTAAACAGACCTTATTGCTCGCGGCAGATCGAGCGGATTCTGGTAGCTATTTTAATAGAAATGATCTGGCTACCAGGTACCAGGTTATTCCCTCATTTAAGTTGAGGGATAATTTACATCTGGGGCTGACAGGTGTTCGGGGAGGATTAACAGGGCATACAGGCAGGGTAACAGCTGCTTTGCCTTAGGCAATCCAAGAATGCAACTTTTTAGGCCACATCCGGTACAATCAAGGGAAGGCAGCTTTTAGGCCCATTCTCTCGTATTCTTGTGTTCCAGCTTTGGATGTCATTCGAAGGAAGTTGATCGGGTCTTTGGGAAAGTCACACTTCTGGGTCCAGAACGCGCAGCAAATCATATGTATTTCGGTTGCATCCAATGTAACTTTGGGGAAAAATTGTACAGGAGAGACCTGAAATGAAGAAGCTGGTAGTGGGCTTGTTAGGTATGATCCTCTTGCTCTGCAGCTGTACTCGACAGGCGGGGGAAGAAACTCTTGGACCCTTACCAGCACCAGATGATTTCCTGAGAGGAGTGAGTGTTTCCCCAAAAAGTTATCAGGGGAATGACTTTGCCGAGTTTCTGGAGAGAGTCAAACGATCGCAGGATGTATTGATGTGGGCTGGCGATTGGATCGAGATATCTCGAGAGGGAGCGCCTGTTACTATTTCGGAGCTGGCTGCCCAGTATGGCTACATCCCGATCATTGAAGTGGGGCATTATAGCCAGGAATCTGGAGAGTTGAATAGGCCTTTGAATGCTGATAACAGGCAGGTATACCTTGAGAGCACAATCGATTTTATTGAGAAGGTCCGCCCTTTATATTTTGGTATAGGGGTTGAGATCAATGTCTTTGCGGATAAGAACCCGCAAGCCTATGAGGAATTTGTCCCTTTTTATAACGAAGTATATGATGTGATCAAGGCAACCTCCCCGGAGACAAAGGTTTTCACTGTATTCCAGTTGGAGAAAATCAAAGGGCTCCCGATGTGGGAGATTGAAGTCTGCGAGCCCCGCTGGGAAATGATCGACCGCTTCAAGACTGATATAGTGGCTTTCACAACATACCCCGGACTATTTTACAGGAATGTTTCAGATATCCCGGATGATCATTATACGGAAATTATTGCTCATACATCAAAACCGATTGCTTTTACAGAAATTGGCTGGCATAGCGATCCCCGGCCGGAAGGCTGGGAAAGCTCACAGAAAGAACAGGCTGAGTTCATCAGCAGGTTCTTTGAATTAACCAAAACCATGAATGTGGAGATGGCAGTTTGGAGTTTTATGTATGATTTAGATGTTTTTGAACCCTTCAACACCATGGGATTGATCACCCGGGATGGGGTAGAAAAATTATCCTGGCAGGAGTGGGTGAAATGAAAAAAAACAGCCTGATCGTTTCCGGCTTTGTTTGCGAGCTGATGCTTGTGGCATCACGGGGGGGATGCAGGGCCGTGGATAAGCCGGGACAAAAACCGCTGGAAATATCCCCGGGCATCTTGGTAGATAGAGTTCCTGAAAATGCGGATCTGCTCTTTGTATCCATGAGATATATCCTGCAAGATCTCGCTTGCCTGAACTCAAACTACGTTGTAAAAGAGGAATTTCTGAACGACCCTGCCTGCTTGGAAAGGATCTACAATGCGGACGCCGAGGTGCTTGCGTCTCCCCGGCAGTTGTATTCCCTGGATCTGGAAACTGGAGAAACCCACCAATTGACAAACCTGGAGTGCGATTTTTCCAGTTCAAAACCAGTAGATGACATCCGGATCATGGCGGCCGGTGCGTGCGCTGATACGGATGGAGACGGGATGATCAGCAGCAATGATGAATCTGAAATTTATCTTGTGGATCTAAAGGCAAAGCAGATTTCGTGCTTAACTTGCGGACTGGAGCTGCGAGCGATGAATAATCCCGATTTTTCCCCGTTAAACCAGCTGATTATGTTCTCTGCCCAGAAAGCGGATAAGTTTCACAATTACCTCTTCACGCTGGATTTGACGCAAAACCTGACCCAGATCACTACCAGTGAGACATATATGGATTTTGACTGCTCCTGGTCTGAGGATGGTACAAAGGTGGTGTTCAACCGGCTTCCAGCCCCATTTTTCGGTGTGCCCTCGGGGATATGGCTGATGGATGCTGATGGCACAAACCAAGTGCAAATCACTGACGGTGGACCTAATCCAGGCAATGAAGAGCCCCTCGGCCCTTATTCTGTTGGCGTTGACGTGGATCCTGATTTGAGTCCAGATAACAGCCAGATCGTATTTTCAAGATTAAAAACAGGAAGACAGAACGAGCCCTTTGGCGTATATGAGTTAATCATGCTGGATCTCTCCACAAAGGAGACCACTATCCTGGACTCAAGTTATGCCAATATGATCCCCGAGTGGAAAGAGAGGGGAATCGTATTCATCAGACAGATTGGTTCGATGGGCTCAACGATGGAACGGAAACAAAGTATCTACTTTTATCAAGCTGGAAAGTTTAGAAACTTGGAGCCAGATTATGACATCTTCCCAATTGGGTCGAATGGAGCTAGCTGGATGGAGTAAAAAGGAAACTGCTATGAAAAATGGAAAAATATTTTCTGTGGTATCTGCGTTAATCCTTGCTTTGGTCCTATCCGGGTGCCAGATAGCAGAGGAACCTGTTGAGATCCCCCACAGGGAAGATTTAATTCCTGCCGGTGCGGTAAAAATGTCTCCTGAGAATGACCAGCTGCCCCCCGTCCTCCTCTCTGATGAGTATGAAGCCCCTGTGCCCTTGCCCTATCCTGTCAACACCCGCGGTGCGGAGGATTCCGCTTTCATCCTTCCTGACGGGAAAACCCTCTATGTCTGGTTCACTCCCAACAACAGGATGGATGTGTTGGAGCAATCTCAGGATAACGTGACCGGAATCTATAAATTTGAAAGGCAGGGAGAGGAGTGGGAGGGACCGGAGAGGGTCTGGCTGGTTGAGCCTGGACAACCCCACCTGGATGGCTGCGGATTCTTTCAGGGGAATCAGGCCTGGATTTGCGGAGTGAGGGAGGGGTATTCCGGCCTCCACTGGTTTAGATCTGAATATAGCGAGGGGAGTTGGTCCATCGCTGAACTAGCGGATTTCGATCCTGATTACGAAGTAGGTGAGCTGCATATTTCCAACGATGGAAATGAGCTCTATTTCCATTCTTCGCGGGCGGGAGGAATGGGTGGGCTGGATATTTGGGTGTCAAAAAAAATTGCGGGTGAGTGGCAGCTTCCTGAAAACCTAACCAATGTAAACAGCGTGGACGATGAAGGCTGGCCGGCATTGAATCCCCAGGAAGATGAATTGTGGATCTCCAAGAACTATGGATTGTGGCGATCGGATAGAGTGGATGGAGAATGGCAGGTTCCGGTAGAGATAATTTCCACATTGGCTGGAGAAGCGACCCTGGATAGTGAGGGCAATGTCTATTTTACGCACCACTATTATGAGAATGATGTCATGATAGAGGCAGACATCTACGTAGCCTATAAAAAATAGATGGACCTGAAGCTGGCATAGGGCTCACCGTTTGTGCCTGGTTTGAATTTGGGATACCATTCCCTCTGAGATCTCTGTTTTCTTCTCCCCTCAGAGGAGCTGGGGAAATTCGAGATGGATTGAAAGTGTATTGCGCAGCAACCATCGAATCCTTGTCTGGACCGGGGCTGATGAATTTGCGGTACAATCCGAAAGAAACTCATCATCTGGATTAATTATGGCAACTTGGACTGGGGGAGCAATAAGGATACTGGTAAATATATACCTGCTGGAGATAAGAAATGGCCACACAGATTATGCTCACCTTGATAATTGGATATTTATTCGGTTGTTTACAAAGCGCTTTCATACTCGGCAAATTGGTTAGAAAGATCGATATCCGGGATCACGGCTCTGGAAATGCAGGGGCTTCCAATATCACATCCACATTAGGACTCAAATTCGGCGTGATTGTTGGGCTTGTTGATATCCTGAAAGGTTTCTTCGCTGTGCAGGTTGTGAAATGGATTTATCCAGGAAACCCAGACCTTGCTTATCTGGCGGGCTTGATGGCAATTCTGGGGCACATCTTCCCCTTTTATCTGAAATTCCGGGGTGGAAAAGGTGTGGCTACACTGGCGGGGATGATGTTCGGGGTCAACTGGAAGCTGGGCCTTTTCTTTGTACTCCTGGTGGCAGTACCGGCCCTGGTTACGGATTATATCGTCGCTGGTTCCTTCAGTACTTTTATCGCGCTGCCGATCGTTACTTATTTCTCGGGGTATCCGATTTTAATGACTCTGTTGAGTCTGGGACTGACCGTTTTATGTTTTTACCTGCACCGCGCCAATATTCAGCGTATCTTGGACAAGGAGGAGCTGAAAATTAGCGCGGTGATATTCAAGAATGAAACGAGCGCAGACTGAATCCTAGATGCCTTCTCGGAGCGGATTCAGGGATTGACTGTCAGGTGTCTGGCCTGGCAGATTTCAGTTAGGTCATCTTTTTCACAAGCGATAACAAAGACATCAATAGTGTTTCCGCTAGGATTGAGGAGCCGCTCACTGTGGGTGTATCCCGTGTCTCCCGCGGGTATATAGGCGATGTCTGAACCCGCGATGCCGGCCAGGAAGGTGTTGGAAACATTGACGGAAACATCACTGGTGACGATATTTTTGGCATAGACCAGGACGGATTCCCACTTAATCGAACCTGTATTGTCAATCTTGAACCAAAGCCAGCAGCTTCCTGCGCCGCAATCACTGCCCTCATAACTGACTGCAAAATCCGGTCTGGGTGTTGGCGTAGGTGGAGGCGTGAAGACTGGCAGGAGAGCTGTATCTCCCACCGGTGTGGCGTATTTACCCCACAACCAGCAATCTGGAAGTATGCCGTTTTGATCGCTCGTATACCAAAACGCTTCATCTGCGCTCTTGCCCACAAGCAAGGCCTGGTCTCCTGCCAGGTAGGTGTGAAGCCAATCATAGACACTGCCAGGGCCGTACCTGCAGTTGGTGTTTCCAGAGACCATCACATAGGGCGTAGGTGTGGACGTAGCTGTAACGGTCGGTTCTATCGTGGCCGTAGGGCTTGGCGTGGGCGCTAATGTGTCTGGAGGCGCGGTATTCGCTGGCGGGGCCGGGCTGTCAGGCAGGTCTTTCTCTTCCGCTTGGACAGGTTCGGTCGCTGGTGTATTGCCTGTATCTCCCAGGGGAAGATTACAGGAGGTGGCAATGAGAACAAGTAAGAGGACAGGGATGAAGAACTTTAACGGGCTTTTATTTTTGGTCGAGTGTTCATGGTTAGTCATTGCGGTGCTACCTCCCTGAGAATACGATCCTTTGTGTTAAAAGAAAACGGCGAATTTACATTCTATCCATTTAGTATATCCGAATCCGGGGAATAGGTCAAAATTTCGGGGGACATGAACGCCTTGCCAAGGAGGTGATCACTGGAAAACTAGAGAGTTAAAAAATATAAGATACCGATCCATTTTACGGATCGGTATCTTATATTAACAGAGAGAAAGGTGTTACGGAGTACAGTATCTACCAGACACTTTCCGTCCACATCTTGGTGACGCAGTATCCTCCAAGGTATTCCTGGGTGCAAGCTACAAAGTAGAAATCAACTACATCTCCTTGTTTGTTATACATGCTCGGGTTTGAGAGCCGGGCACCGTAGAAGTAGCCCGTATCTCCGGCGGGTATGCTGTCCTTGGTAGGCGTAGCACTGGTGCTATTGACCTGGAAGTTATTGGAAAAGCGGCCTGCATCTTGGGGAACCGTGGGTTCATAGAGATAGAGCAGGGCTGAGTCCCAGGCGACAGACCCGGTATTTTCGATCTCTACGAACAAGTACCAGCTTCCAGCAGCAACATCAGCATGAACATATGTGATTTCGAAATCAGGCGAAGGCGTTGGCGTGGGAGGTGGCGTGAAGACCGGCAGGGGAGCTGTGTCTCCCACTGGCGTGGCGTATTTACCCCACAACCAGCAATCTGGATTGATCCCGTCCTGGTCCCTTGTGTACCAGAAGAACCCATCCGGGCTTTTTCCCAGCAGTTGGACCTGGTTTCCCGACAGGTACGTGTGCAGCAGGTCGTAGACGCTGCCCGGTCCGGTCCGGCAGTTGGTATTACCTGTGATATTTGCCAGAGGCATTGGCGTGAAGGTAAGGGTTGGCAGTGGGGAAGCGGTGGGGCTGGGAGTTGGAGTTAGTGGATCGGGTTGGGAGGTATCTGCTGGCGAGACCGGATTGTCTGGAACGACCTCTTCAGTCGGGGCGGATTCAGTTGCTGGAGTCTCATCCTGGTCCTGGAGTCGTGGGGCGCAGGCTGAGGAGCTGAGCAGTAAAATTATGATCATGATTGTGAATGATAGATAGGTGTACAGGCTGGAGCGCTTAGACAGCATTTTCATTGGATTGCCCCTTGACTATTCATGGCTCATTGTATTACAGGAAATGCGGAAGAATCTATTTATCAAGAAGTATATCTGATGATTGGGATTAAATCAAAAGGTTGGTGGAACATTTGTTTGAAGAAGTGACTCAAACGCTGCTGCAGGAGAAGCTATCCAAAAAAGGGATTTAGCTGATAGTCGCTATAACCCTTAAATCGAATGTGCGGGCTACCAGTCAACTCTCCTCCAATGAGCTCGCACCGTGATAGAATTATCCCTGATTGAGCCCCTGAAAAGATTGT
>Ga0190358_1000397_pt1 | contig 13350 bp, 15 predicted proteins | sample 48721812_MG_FD_161666 | JGI IMG/M metagenome (GOLD analysis project Ga0190358, IMG submission 161666) | Hydrothermal vent microbial mat bacterial communities from Southern Trench, Guaymas Basin, Mexico - 4872-18-1-2_MG | ecosystem: Environmental > Aquatic > Marine > Hydrothermal vents >... | reverse complement strand
TTTACTTGAGCGAATTATTTTCATCATTCAATTCTTTGATTAAGCGTTCGGTTCTGCGCTTACTTCTGCGCAAACCATATAATCTTGCGGTAAAACTGGTGACCAAACTGACAAAATCTTTCATTAAATCATCTTTATCATTAGTTGCTGGATTAATCACTTCTATTAGACATCCTCGTTCATTCATCCAATTTTGAATATAGTTGAATCCAAAACGAGTCAATCTATCATGATGTTCAACTACTATTTTTTTCTATAAAATACTATTTAATCAGTAAATGTATATAATACGTTATATTAAAATCGCTAATTTTCGCAGTATTGATCAACTAGAACTACATGAGCTTAAACCCTTTTCGGTTTTTGCCGGCTCAAATGGTGCTGGAAAAACCCATTTTTTTGAAGCATTGGATTTTGTGAATTCGGTTATTCATATTGGTGCTTATAAAGCAATCAAAAAAAGGGGAGGCTTTAAAAATATTCATTGTTGGAAGCGGAATTTTGATGCAGCACGCGTGTTTGAGTTTAAATCCGTCTTTGAATTTGAAACTGAAACCCGTCAAATTGAAACGCTTACTTATCATTTTAAAATCTCTCAACTAGAAACTCATCCGTATTTGGAAGAATATCTATTGCAAGGTAGTCGTGGCAAAAAATGGACTGTGGCTGATTTTTTTAAAGATAATCAAGAAGGTCATCAGGCTAAAGAAGCCTTTCAGTGTCGTGGTCAATCATTTTTACCTCTGTTTCCACTTAGTTTTTCCGGGATGCCTTTTTTTAAGCATTTCCGTTTCTATCGAATTGAGCCACGAGAAATTAAAACAACGGTTAAAAACGATGATGACTTTGAATTGAGTGAAAATGGATGCAATTTACCTGCCGTCTTAAGTCGTTTAGAAACGAACAAATCAATACGTGAAACTATCAATGAATGGATGGAACTCATTATACCTGGTTTAGAACAGGTACGTACTCAAACTGAAAGATTGACCGGCGAGATCGTTTTAGCTTTCCAAGAAGAAAACGTCGCACAAGCCTTTCCAGCGCATTTAATTTCTGATGGCACCCTTTATCTATTAAGTTTATTGGTTGCCATACTTGATCGTCCTGACTTTGGCGCCACCTTGATTGAAGAACCAGAACGGGGCTTACACCCTCAGGCTATAATGGAATTAGTCGATAGTTTTCGTGAGCAAGCCACTTATCAACGTCCAATTTGGATAACCACCCATAATGAAGCTTTGGTAAGAAGTTTAAAAAATAATGAACTATGGCTAGTTGATAAAAAACAAGGTGTGACGCAAATGAAGCAAGTACAAGTTGTTGATAAGTTAGCATCTTCTTTAGATCAGGCTTGGTTAACCAATGCTTTGGGTGGGGGATTACCATGGTAAGAGTTGGTTTTGTAGTGGAAGGTTATTGTGAAAAAATATTATTAGAATCAAGCCACTTTCATGATTGGGCAAAACAACATGATATTTTAATTTGTGAGCCGATTATTAATGCAAGAGGAGGTGGCAATTTATGTCCAAAAAATATTGAAGCCTCTATTACAGAATGTCACAGACTTGCGAATCCTGATAAAATTATAATACTGACCGATTTAGAATGTGATCCTTGTGTGACTGCAACTAAAGCTCGCATTGGTTATGAAATTAATCAAATCATCGTGGCAAAAAAAGCATTAGAAGCGTGGTTTATGGCTGATACGATAGCAATGCGTCGTTGGCTCAAAAATAATGATTTTCAGGGAGAAGTGTATCCGGAAAATACACCTGATATGCCCTGGAATCGTCTCAAAGAAATAGCTAAAAGTTACCATAAAGAAGGACGTGGTCCTGGGACAAGAAAGATACATTTTGCTAAAATAATGATCAATAAGTTAGGATTTTCAATAGAACGCGCTGCTGCTCACCTCAATTGTTCTAGTGCTAAATATTTTTTGGACAAATTACAGAAATTGAATGAAACGACTAACAATAATCGGTACCTGAAAAAATAAAATTAGAATGGCAACAAAGTGATAACTATTTTGATGCTTTTGGCTTATCTGACGGAACATTTAGATTTATCTGTTTAGCAACATTGCTTTTACAGCCCAATCCGCCGGATACCCTTATCATAGATGAACCTGAATTAGGTTTGCATCCGTATGCGATTTCTGTATTAGCTTCTTTAATTAAAGCTTTTTCAAACGATAAGCAAATTATTGCATCAACCCAATCTGTCACTTTACTTGATTACTTTGAACCAAACGATATCATCGTGGCTGATAAAGAAAAAAATAGTTCTATTTTCAAAAGATTATCAAGTGAAGAACTAAAAGAATGGATAGAAGAATATTCTATGGGAGAAATCTGGGAAAAAAACATTATTGGTGGAAGGCTGGGATGTTAAATCTCACGTGCTTTTACCAATTATTTTTCACCCTATTTTTGTTCCTTGATGTGCTAAAGAAATCCGATTTTTGCCAAAAATCGGATTTCTAACCTTAGCTTATTAATGATTGGATAATCTCTATGGAAAATATAAATGAATAAAGTCACTGAACCCACTGTTTCAATCGTCACTTCCCTCTATAACTCTAGCCCTTACATAGAGGAATTTTATGTGCGGATAAAAAAAGCAGTCGAATCTATCACTGATCGTTATGAAATTATATTTGTCAATGATGGTTCACCTGATAACTCACTGGAAAAAGCAATTGCTATCCAACAACAAGATTCAAAGGTATCAGTAATAGAATTATCAAGGAACTTTGGGCAGCATAAAGCCAGTATGACTGGATTAGGATATGCAACGGGTGAATATATTTTTTTAGTAGAAGTTGATTTGGAGGAATTGCCCGAATGGCTCGTTGATTTTTATGAAAAATTAATTGAAGAAAAAGTTGATGTTATATTTGGTGTTCAAGATCAGCGCAAAGGGAATTTTTTTGAACGCTTATCTGGGGAATTGTTTTATAAAGTCTATAATAAACTTTCGGATGTCAAAATTCCGCCCAATCATATAACAGCAAGGCTTATGACAAAACAGTATGTTCAGTCATTATTGCAATATAAAGAACGGGAACTTTTTATTGGCGGTGTGTATGAATTAGTGGGTTTCAATCAAAAACCTTTTTTAGTGACTAAGTTAAGTCATTCGGAAACAACTTATAGCTTGATAAAAAAGCTGGAATTGCTTGTCAATGCGATCACTTCTTTTTCAAGTAAACCATTATGGCTCATTTTTTGGACGGGTTTTTTTGTTTCAATCTTTTCTTTCAGCTTCATTTTATATGTTGTATTCCAGAAGATTTTTTGGACAGTTGCACCCGGATGGACAAGTGTTATTGCTTCAATTTGGGCGGTAGGGGGGCTTCTTATGTCATCTATCGGGGTGATAGGAATTTATTTGAAAAAAATAATGGAAGAAGTTAAAGAACGCCCTTATACTACTGTTAAAAATGTGTATAGAAAATATGACTAATCGGTTGAAAAAAATTGGCTTTATCTTACTTAAGTTATTGATAACACTATCAATTTTATCATATTTGGTTTATAAAGCGGATTTTTCTGCCATTAACCAACTTTTATTAAAAATTGATATTTTATTATTTTGCCTATCTTTTATCATTATTATCAGTAGAGATATTTTTCTAGCTATGCGTTGGAAAATTCTATTAGCATTTCATAATAATCATTTTTCGAGTTTGCTTTTAACTCAATATTACTACATAAGTGCATTTTTCAGTTTATTTTTGCCGACAGCAGTAGGGGGAGATATTGTTAGATGGTATTATTTACATGACAATGGTATCAAACATAATCATGCCCTGAGTTCCATCTTATATGAAAGATTTTTAGGAATTATTTCACTGATATTTTTTGCATCCTTTAGTTTTTTTGTTGATTTTGAAATGGCTGGCAGTGATGTTATTAAAATAACAATGGTAATGATCCTATTTTTATGTCTTGCTTCGTTTGTGACTTTTTGGCATTTTCATAGACTTTTAAAATGGAAATGGCTTGCAAAGATACTATCTCGCTTTAAATCAATCGTTAAATTTATAGAAAACATAAAAGATTATAGTCAAAATATGCGCGTCGTCATAGTTTGTCTAATCTTATCTTTGATAGCTCAATTGATGGGGATTTTGGCTGTTTATCTTATAGCTTTATCATTGGGTTCTTCAGTCAATTTTTTGTATTTTATCGTATTTTTGCCTATTGTGTGGTTAGTTAGTATGATACCTATTTCTATTGGTGGTTTGGGTTTAAGAGAGGGGGCTTTTGTTTTGCTATTTATGTCGATTGGTATGCCAAAGGAAATGGCTATCGCTATATCTGCCCTGATTTTGTTGCAGATAATTGCTCATGGAATATTAGGAGGGCTTATTTTCTTGTTTTTTCAGAAAGGTAGCTTGAAAGAATTTCAAAATGAAATATCTAATTGAGTTAATTCCACTGTCATTTCAAATAACAAAGACTTTAGTTTCCGAAGCCATATTTGGCTATAAACTTATTGAACCTTATTTAATTAAAAAAAAATATTTGGATACTTGAGTGTGAATGAGAAAAAAAACGAGTAAATTCAGCTATTTAAAAGAAATTCATCTTAAAAATCAAACCGTTTTTCAACAAGCTGAATTGCATTTCACCCCTGGATTAAATGTGATTATTGGGGAAAATGGTACTGGTAAATCCCATTTACTCAAACTGGCTTATTCCATTTTGGCGGTGAGTGCTGATGAAGGTCGTAAACCTAATGTAGGTATGCCAACCAAGGTGCTTTTGCAAAGTCGATTGGCTGATAAATTGATTAATGTGTTTCGTCCTGAAACTTTGGGCAACTTGATACGACATGGGCGGAACCGTAAACGGTGTGAAGTATTCGCCCGTTTCGATAATCAGAAACTGGACATACATTTTAGCTTTTCTAGCCAGAGTAGAACGGAAGTGGTGCTTAAGTTGGTTCCCTCTATTTGGTTGGATAAGTCCCCCGTTTTTTTGCCGACTCGGGAATTATTGACTCTCTACCCCAACTTTGTTGCGGTTTATGAAAATCATTATCTTGAGTTTGAAGAAATTTACCGTGATACTTGTATTTTATTAGGTGCCTTACCAATAAAAGGTGGGCAAAAACGTGGGCAAAAACTGCTAACGCCCTTAGAAAAAGCGGTGGGAGGACGACTCTATCTGGATAATAATGGCCGTTTTTATCTGGTTATGCCCAATCTTGACAAGATAGAAATGCCATTGGTAGCAGAAGGAGCACGTAAACTGGGCATGTTGATTCAATTAATTTCCACTGGTGCTTTATTAGATAAGGGTTATCTCTTTTGGGATGAGCCGGAAGCCAATTTGAATCCACGTTTGCTTAAACTCACCGCCGAAGTGATTTTCCGTCTATGCCAGAATGGTATTCAAGTGTTCATAGCAACTCATAGCTTGTTTTTGCTCAGAGAGTTGGAAATTCTGCGGCAAAAAGCGGAATATAAACGACTGCCTTCACAATTTTTCGCACTAGAAAAACAGGAAGAAGGTGTGATAATCGAACAAGGAGAGGGTATTGAAGAGATCAATCCGATTAGGGTACTGGATGAAATGATCGAGCAATCTGATCGTTATATGGATATGGAATAGACATGGTGCAAAAAGTAGTTGAAGGTGCTTTGGTATTTGAATTTCCAGATAACTGGCGTGTGTCGAAATATGATGAGTGGACATATTTAACTCCTATGACATTTACTCTTAAGAGAAATTAAAATATGAATACAACAACATCCTACAACGATGCTTCTAAAACAGTCGCTATTTTTTGTTCAATTATGGCAGGAATACTTGCTTTAACTGCCTATATTATTCAAAATGGCTACCTATTTCAACTGGAAATAAATAATAGTCAGTTTTATGATTCTGAACATTTTTTCCCACCCATATTAAGTGCTTTGGTACTTGGTATTTTCTTAATCAATTTTCCCCAAGCTTATCGTCTTGCAGAAGATAAATTTAAACTGCCCTTTAGTAATACATGGCTAACGTCAGATGCTGCACTTTCTTTATTAGGGCTAATTATACTGATTACTGCTGGTAATATTTTTTCATTTTATGTATTGCATATTTTTTACTTGATTAGTTTTTCATTATTTGCTTATGTTTTTTATTCTTGGTTGAAAGGGGCGAATTATAAGCATAGTTATATTTTTATTGGTATTAGTGTCTTGTTTTCTATTTGGGTAGCTAGTCTTATTTGGAAATATGGTTTAAGAAGTCCTTTATTTTTTGAAGAATTAATTTTTTTTGACAGTACCACCACCTATAAAACTTTTAAAGATGTCTTGTTTCATTCTAGTATTATTAATATGATACAAGCTCATAATATCCCCAGTACTGGTTTGGATGGTACGCCTTCTTTTGTCTTTTATTTTGGTAGCCATTGGATTTTTGGTAATCTTGCAAAATTATTGGATATATCACCAATATTGTTTTATAACTTGGCTTTTCCCATTATTTTTACCCCGTTTATGTTTAGTAGTTTATTATTATTGGCTATTAACTTGAAAAAATGGCAAGAAAATTCTAATTTGGGGAATTGGAGTTTAAGGGCAGATTTTAAGTTTTGGCTCATTTTTTTTATCGCTAATATTGGGTTGATATATTATCCGTATGCCCATAATAATATGATTTTACTTTGGTATTTGCATATACATGGTGCTTCTTATTCTTTGGGTTTAACATTGGCATTTCTGCTTTTGGGAATGTTACTCGCTCTTAATCATACTATAACAAATAAAATAGATAATAGTTTTATTTTACTAGTTTTACCTCTTATGCTTGTTTTAATTGGTTTCACTAAATTATCTACCGCTTTACTTATTTTACCACTCCTTTTTTATTTATTTATACGTCTTAAACTGTATAAAAATTTAATGTATAATTTATCTGCTATAATCATTAGCGGAATAAGTATTATTGTTGTGATTATCAGTTTTACGATTGCAAGTCAAGCTACCACTGGTTATAATGCACAATCAGTATCTTTATTTGATCCCTTTAATTTACTTCGTACTTGGATAAAACCAAGTTTATGGTTATTTTTCCTATTTTTTTGTTGTTTTTGGTCAATACTGTTTATAACATTAAGGTTATGGTATGAAAGAAAGATTAATCATGTATCTCACTTAAAAACGTTATTTATTAATAGGCAATTAATTGATGTAGAAATTGTAGTTATTTTATGTGTTGTTGGTTTACTACCGGGTATGTTATTTCACTTACCGCCATATAATCACCCAAATTCCATGACAGTTAATGTCTATTTTTTTGATTTTCAAAACTGGATTGCGCTTGCTTTTCTATTAGCTAGTATGGGTAAATTTCGGAATCTTTTTAAGAAAAAAACATATTTGATGATTCCAGCTATGTTTGGCATTTGTTTTTTTATTTTAAATTATAATTATCAAATCCAAGCGGTGTATAATAGGCAATTGCAATTAAGTCAATTAATAAAGAATAATCCAAATTACTTATCAACGACTGAGGGCAAAATAATTGATTTATTGCGCCAAATAGGTAAAAATATGCCTTTGTCAGAAAAGAAAAAGACGCTGGTTTTTATTCCACAGTCAAATAAGGATTTTTGGAATGCAAAGTTGGAAGAATGTTATGCTGTTCCATTTTCAGTACCGGCTATGACTGGAATGGCTATGTTAGATGGTTTGCCTCCGACTCGTTGCCAACCAAAGGGTGCTTATGGTTATGAAAGTTATGAAAACAATGGAATTAGAACAAAAAAGCAAACAAATACTCAAAATAAGGTTCTTTGTTCCAAAGCTCTTGATAAGGGCTTTTCACAAGTTTTAAGAATAGATAGTATCTATATGAAACCAAGGCTTATTTCCTGCCAGGGAAGAAACTAAGATAGGATTTAAAAAAATGCTATGATAACTAACACGATGCTTTATCTGAAAGTTTAATTTATGCCTATGTACACTATATCTTTATTCTTTTATCAGTTCCTGCTGTCTTAATGCAATGGCACATCACACCTCACGTTTATTGTTAGAACAAACTTATGAATTTTTTTAATCCATTAAAACTTAACTCTGAAAATATATCTTCTCGTTTAGCCTGGGGCATTGTCTCAATTATTGGGCTATTATCTGCTTTTTTTGTTTATTATCAAGCATTTATAAATGATGAAAGAATTTTAGTACTCTTGGATTTTACCTATTTTGTTGAACATGCTTACCGAATCTATTTGGGTGAAATGCCCTATAAGGATTTTGGATTAGCTCTCACGCCTGGCATTTTTTTAATACAAGCGGGGGTATTTAAATTATTTGGGTTAAATGCTCATGCCATTGTATTACACGCTTGTTTTGTCAGCTTTTTCGTTGTATTGTTAAATTTTTATATAATGAATAAGCTACATAAAAATTATGTTATCAACATATCCCTGCTTTTACCCCTTATTTTTACAGGGCAAGCTATCTTTCCCCATGCTTGGTATAATACAGAATCCTTGTTCTTCTGTTTGATTGCTTTGGCTTATCTGTTGAAAGTCTTATATTCTCAAAAAAAAGCATATTGGCAATTTTTCGTTGTTGGGATATTAATTAGTTTGCCATTTTTTATCAAACAAAATGTAGGGATATTTTTTCAATTTTTTATGTTACTCAGCTTATTTTTGGTGAGTCAGTTTTCTAAGAAAGAGTTGTTATTTAAAGAATTTTTATTTATTTTGACAGGGAGTGTTTTAATTCCAGTTATTTTTATTGTCACCCTTTTTATGTCTGGTGCATTGGATGATTTTTATTACCAAGTTTTTCAATTTCCGTCAGAAACCCGAGACCCTATAACCCAAATAGGGGGAATTATAAAAGCTTATTTGAGCTATGAAGCAGTGGTATCGTATGCTGGAGTTATTTTACTATGGTTATTTCTGTGTACTCCTTCTTTATCATATCGAACAAAATCATATATTTTGCCTTTATTTGCTCCTATCATATTGTTTATGAGTTATTTTACTTATTTTCGTTATTTAAATACATTTGTACTTGCGATTACTTTAAGTATATATTTTATTACTACTGTAATAATAATCTTTTTTTTTAGTAATATCTATCAGTTTTTAATAAATAAAAGCGGGCAATTATTTTTGATTTTTTTACCTATGGTATTGCTTGCAACAATATTTTCTTTATTTTTGTCTTATATTGCAATACCAGCAATGAGTGAAAATATGTATTTTCTCTTAATTGCTATTATAGCAACTAATACCATTCAATTTTTTCCTAAATTATTAACTTGGAAAATTTTTTATATTTTTCTAGGATTATTATTATTTTTTCACTCTTTTATTATAAATTATTCATATCGTAGTTTATTACCAATTTTTTTGACATACGGTAATACTTCTTATAGTGTAACAATTGATTTTAATTTAAAAGGATTAGGTACAAGTGGTGATTATTTTCCTCAGATGGAAAAGCTTTTTCAATTTGCAGACAAACATATAAAAAAGACTGATAAGGTTGTTACCTTACCAGGAGAAGACCCTTTTTATTATGCTACAGGTAGAATACCACCTTTAGCTTATGTTCAAGCAAACCCACATACCTTTGTACCACATGATGTCAACTGGTTTCTTCAACAATGTCTGGAAGAAAAAGTAAAATGGATTATTATTAAAAAACGTATTCAAAACTATCCTATGTTTTATATTGATATTACTCCTTTATTGAAGTCTAATAAGATTCCCAAGTATTATAACTTGTACGCTGATTTGGGGCTATATTATATCTACAAACGAAACCGAGTTCCAGTCTCTAAAAATGGTATTCGTGTAAAAAGTGACTCCAGTAAAAAATCTGAGTGGACTTGGTTTAAGGATATTAACAACCCTATTATCAAATAATAACTTATTTCATGGATAACTTTATGGTAACAAATAACCTGTTTTTGACTTATTTTTGGCGCATTTTCTTGCTCTTATTGTTTGTTTTAATTTTAGCAAGAACAGCTTGGTTGAGTGATGATGCCTATATTACGTTTAGAACCATTGATAATTTTATCAATGGCTACGGTTTAACTTGGAATATTGCAGAAAGGGTTCAAGCTTATACGCATCCTTTATGGATGTTTTTATTATCCTGTTTATATTACTTTACGCAAGAAATTTATTTCACCAGTCTTATTTTTTCAATGGTGATATCAACTTTGGCGGTTTTTCTATTGGCTTTTAAATTGAGTCGTTCATTTTTTGCTTCAATAACCGTTCTCTGTGTTTTAATCCTTTCACAAGCCTTTATGGATTTTTCCACTTCCGGGCTAGAAAATCCATTAAGCCATCTGCTCTTAGCCCTATTCTATCTCATTTATTTTCAATGGGATATCAAAGAGAACAAAGTGACATTCCTGTTAGCATTAGTAGCCTGTCTTGCCATTTTAAATCGCATGGACAGTATTTTAATGTACATTCCTGCCCTTCTTTATATTCTATGGCAAGATTGGCACAAGGCAAAAATAATGATATTCGCTTTTTTGCCATTTGTCGCGTGGGAAATTTTTTCATTAATCTACTACGGCTCTCTTTTCCCCAATACCGCTTATGCAAAACTCAATACAGGTATACCTTCTGTTGAACTGATGCACCAAGGCATTGTTTATCTAAAGGATTCCTTTGTCAGAGACACTTTGACACTGTTTACGATTTTTTTATCCGCATTTTTATTATTCATCACCAAACAATGGAAACTTTTACCCCTATTAGTCGCAAACTTATTGGCTTTATTATATGTAGTGAAAGTCGGCGGAGATTTTATGAGTGGACGTTTTTTCACGCTTATTCTTTTCAATTCGTGCATTATTCTCTCTCAAATCCCTTGGCAAATTTTCACATGTCAATTAATAAAAGGTTTTACCTTAGCTGTCTTAGTCGGCTTAGGTTTTCATGCTGTTTCACCTACCATAGCCAGCAGTCAATTTTCTAATAATCAAGAAGTACCTCCAAATGGAATAGTGGACGAAAGAAGTTTTTATTTCCAAGCAACCGGACTTTTCCGAAATCTAAGAAGTCAAAACCGTCAAGAACTTGTCCATGAATGGGTTAATGAGGGAAAAAAATTAAAAAGTTCAGAACAAAAAGTTGCTATTTTAACAAGTATTGGTTATGCAGGATATTATGCTGGTCCTAAAGTTCTTATAATAGACAAGTTGGGCTTATCAAATGCTTTTTTATCAAGATTGCCTATTAATACTTATGATGATTGGTATAAACACACGGGTAAAAGATGGCGTATAGGTCATTTTTATCGAGAAGCTAAACCTGACTATATTAACAGCGTAAAACAAGGGAAAAACTTAATTCGTGATCCCAAAGAAGCTAAATTATATGATCAGATAGCTCTAATCACACGCGGCAATTTGTTCACTTACGAACGTTGGAAAGCGATTTTGCAGGTTAATTTTAGTTGGTTATTTGGCAATTGAAATACTGTTCTTAATTCTACGGAAACAAGTGAGCATAGGGTGGGTAGAAAACCCACCTAATCTCAATGCTGATGAGAATCATTTTTTATTGAATGGTGTTTTTATGCGAATTAAGGGTTGAGAAATCCTTTTAAAATCATATCAAGTTTTTCTTCAAAAAACTCAAACCTCGATAGTTAAAATTGATGATTTTTGGCAATGCTCTGAGTTGGCTTTCTAAACCATTGTTTTTAGTAGCTGCACAAATTTCAACTCTTAATTCGCATTTTTTATAGAAAAGCAATCCCCAATAGCCAGATGGCTCATTTCCAAAGTTCGATGGCAAAATGTCAGAACTCAAGAAGGCTATCTTGAGCTCGCTTCTCAAGTCTTTCCAAATATCAGCACTGATATTCGCCATAATCTGTTAAGAATTCCTTATACGCACTTCATTTTAGAATGTACCAAGAAGTGATAAAATATGATTCCTTTCAATCGCCCTTGTTGGCTTACAATAAATGAATAAAACCATAGATCACCACTTTAAAGTTTTTGTAACAGATATTAAACAGAAGATATTATCATCTCAATATGAGGCACTAAAGGCTGTAAACAAAGAACTCATAACTCTTTATTGGGAGATAGGTAAAAGTATCGTTGAAAAACAAGAGGCTTTTGGATGGGGAAAAGCAGTGGTAAAGAATTTATCAGAAGAACTGCAAAAAGAGTTTGTAGGTATCAAAGGTTTCAGCGTTCAAAACCTTTGGAATATGAGGCAGTTCTATCTTGAATATAGAGAAAATAAAAAACTCCAACCACTGGCAGGAGAAATTAGTTGGACAAAAAATGTCATCATTTTTCAAAAATGCAAAGACCATTTTGAACGAGAATTTTATATCCAAATGACTAAAAAATTTGGTTGGACAAAAAATCTTCTTATAAATCAAATTGAAAATAAATCATACGAAAAATTTTTGTTAAACCAAACTAACTTTGACAATACTATTGTAGAAAAATATAAACATCAAGCAGTATTGGCTGTTAAAGATGAGTATAATTTTGATTTCTTAGAATTAGGAGATAAATATGATGAACATGAGCTTGAAATAGGGCTTATAAACAAGATAAGGGAATTTCTATCACAAATGGGTAGTGATTTTGCCTTTATGGGTAATCAATATAAATTAGAAATAGATAGCGAAGAGTATTTTATAGATTTGCTTCTATATCACCGGAGACTGAAATCTCTGATTGCAATTGAACTGAAAATCGGTCAATTCAAGCCAGAATATGCAGGTAAAATGAATTTTTATCTTTCTGCGTTAAACGATACCGTTAAATTACCAGATGAAAATCCATCTATTGGTATCATCATATGCAAAGAAAAAAAACGAACCACCGTAGAATATGCACTAAAAGATAGCAATCAACCAATAGGAGTCGCTACGTATCAGTTAACCGCAACTCTTCCGCATAATCTGAAAAATCTTTTACCTTCATCTGAAGAGATTAGTAAAAAACTGGAATATTTTTTTGAGGATATTAAAAAGTGATTCAACAGTGTTGCAACTTTTTAAAATTGCTCATGCTGCCCTTAAAAACGGGGGGCGATTAATTACAATGGATGGTGTTTTTATGGAAAAGCAATCGCCGATTGCCAGATGGATCATTTCCAAAGATCGAGGGCAAAATGTCAGAACTCAAGAAGGCTATTTTGAACTCGCTTCTCAAGTCTTTCCAAATATCAGCACTGATATTCGCCATAATCAATTGAGTTAAATAATTTTACGACAATAAAAGGTGCTTTTATTATTGGAGCAATTTGGAATTTCGTCATTTTGGAAAAATTGGGAACTAACAAATATCAATATTTTGTCAGTAAAAATTATGATAG
>Ga0190358_1000384_pt1 | contig 13848 bp, 19 predicted proteins | sample 48721812_MG_FD_161666 | JGI IMG/M metagenome (GOLD analysis project Ga0190358, IMG submission 161666) | Hydrothermal vent microbial mat bacterial communities from Southern Trench, Guaymas Basin, Mexico - 4872-18-1-2_MG | ecosystem: Environmental > Aquatic > Marine > Hydrothermal vents >... | reverse complement strand
AACCCTCAAACAATTAATTTAAATGATGGAGAGTCAGAGACAGTAAGTTTTTGGATTAATACTACTGGAGGTGTTGGAAGAACTTATGAATTTTTTGTTTCAGCAAATAAAACAAATAATCTTACAAATGGTTGTTTTTCAGAAAAAATAAATCTAAAAGTTATTTCAAATGGGCCAGAAGTGAATTTAATTAGCCCTCTTAATAACACTCCAAATAATCTTCAAACATATAATTTTACTTGCAATACAATTGATGATTGGAATTTAGGAAATGTTACCTTATTTGTTTGGAATAGTTCTGGAAATTTAATTTATAATTCTTCTTCAGAAGATTTAACCACAGAAATTTGGAATGATTATAATAAAAGTGCAACCCTTGGTTTTGAATATTTTTTACCTTATGCAGATGAGTTTAAATGGAATTGCAAGGTTTATGATGAAGAGGGGAATCTTAATTGGGCAGATGAAAATTACACTATTATCTTTGATAATTCTCCTGTAATCAATATTGATTGGATTACATTTAATAAAAATTCAAACATAACAAAAAATAACTTCACTTTGATTGAATTTAATGTTAGTTGTTCTAATTCAAATTGCGGAGCCCTTAATGTTAGTTTAGACCCAACTTGTTCTGCAGTTAATCTTTCAAAATATTGTTCTAATGATGATGGACTAGGTATTGAGGAATACATAGAAAGAGTTATTTTTAGTAATGTAGACAAAACAACTGGAGATAATCAAGGATATTTAGATGCTACTGAAGAAATTATTTTATTAGAACCTGGACAAAAATATCTTTTGAATGTTTCTTTAGAGATTTTTGATGAATATCCTGGAGATTACCTTACTGCTTGGTTTGATTGGAATGGAAATTTTTCCTTTGAATCTTCTGAAAAAATAGAAATAGGAAGATGTTGGGAAGATGGTTTTTTAGCAACAAATGTAACTGTTCCATTAGATGCATCTCTTGGTTCTTCTTTATTTAGATTAATCCTGGATTATGAGGGTTATGCTAATGATGCTTGTTCAGTGCCTATAGAATTTGGAGAAGTTGAAGATTATACTATTTGTATAAATTTCATTAAAAAATTAGGATTAGTTTCTACAAACTCTTCTAATTCTTTTTTTTGGACAAATAGTTCTAATCCAAAAACAATTAATTTAAATGCAGGAGAGTCTGAAATTGTTTTTTGGTGGATAAATGCAACAGGAGATTTAGAGTCAGTTCACAATTTTTTTGCATATGTTAATAGAACAGTTGAAATGTCTCAATCAGATATGAGTGAAACATTCAATCTTACAATTGTTGAAGATGCTGATGCACCTTTAATAACAATAAACTCTCCTACTACAAGTATAACAGATTCTGAAGTAACTTTTAGTATTACTGCAACAGATGCAAATTCTGTTGATTCTTGTTGGTATTCAATTGATTCAGGTTCAACAAATACTACTTTAACAAATTCAAGCACCCTTTATACTGCTTCTGAAACTATTTCAGATGGATCTTATACTGCTTTATTTTGGTGTAATGATTCATATAATAATCTGGGTTTAGAAAGTGTTTTCTTTACAATAAGCACGGAAGAAGAAACAGGAAGTCCAGGAGGAAGCACATATATTCCTTCAACAGCAAATACAACAGTTTATTATGCTCATCAATTAGGACGTGAATTTTCTAAAGAAGGAGAGAGTTTTAATTTACAAATAAATCGCGCAATAGGTTTTAAGCACAGAGAAAAGAAACATACTTTAATATTAAAGAACTTTAATATAACTTTTGCTACAATTACAATTAGTTCTGACCCTCTAACAGCTGTTCTTGAAAAAGAAGAAGTTCAGCAATTTGATATAGATGGAGATTCTATAGACGATATTGAAGTAACCTATAATGGAGTTGTAAATTCTGAAGCACAATTATTTATTAAAAATATTTTTGTGCCTACAGGAGATACAATTGGTTCTGAAGTTATTTCAGATGGAGATTATGACACTGAAACTCCAAAGAAAAATATCGGAATAATTGTTTTAGTAATAATCCTTTCTTTAGGAATTATAGCAACAATAGTCTTTTTAATAATAAGAGTAAGAAAAAAAAGAGAGGGAAGTGTTGAAGAATAAATTTATTTCTTATCTTTTTTTTCTGGTTTTTTAGATTCTAATTCTTTTAATTTTTCTTTTAGAGAATTATTTTCAAATCTTAGAACTCTTGCAACTTCATCATATGCGTGAAGTCTTCTAGTTAATTCACTTAAAATATCTCCCCATGAATTATTTGAGATTGCAATTAATTCTGGAGAAACTACTTCAATATGAGCAGGCATATATTTAAACATTAAAATAGCAAGATATTCAATTTTTTCTAAATTTACTTCAATATCTGCAAAAGTAGTATACAAATCCTTTTGATTTTCCATTAAAACTGGTTCTTTAATATCTTTTGAAATAACTTCTACACCTTTTTCTCCATCAATTTTTTTTATTACATCCTCTAAAACATCTTTTAATTTTTTAGGAGGTTTTCCAATTATCTCAAATACAAGTATTGCTTTAATATTTGGATTTTCTTTTGCCATTTTAAATAATTTCTTTAGATTTTTTATTACTTTTTAAAATCAGCAAAATGCCAATTAAAACACAAAAAGCAATAAAACCATATCTAAAATAATTTTGCTTATCTATATTTTCAATATTTCTCTCTGTTTTTATATCTTTTGGAGTTAAATTAATTATTTTTCCAGTTATTGGAATTTTTTGTTTAGAAGAATTAATTTTGTTTTCTATAATATCTTGGTTTATTTCAACTAAATCTTCTCCAGATTCTTTAATTCCTGTTTCTTCTGTAGTTTCTTTATTCTCTTCTTCATCTTCTACACAAGCCAATCCTTGTTCAATTATTTCTTCAAGAATTTTTTCTCCAATTCCATAAACATTAACTAAATCATTTAGAGACTCAAATGGACGAGCATTAATTATTGCCTGAGCTTTTACAGGCCCAATTCCATAAATCTCATCTAATTCTTCAAGAGAAGCAGAATTTATATTAATTTGATTTTCTTCACACAGAGCAGAAGTTAATAAAAAAGAGAAGATTAGTGCAAATATAAAAAGCAATTTTTTCATTTTAAATTATCTCTAAATTTTTTATGTTTTTTTATATTTTCTTGAAATTTTATAATATAATTTTTTCTTTCTTTAATATGTCTTAATGAAACTCTTTTATTAAAAATATATTTTGGATATCTGGTGGAATAGAATTCAAGAGGAAGTCCATCTTGTTCATCTTTCCAAGTGGGATCTAAGATACACCAGTTATTAGTTTTTTTATTTAACCAATATATCCAGGCATGTCCTTTTTCATAACCATAAACCCATCCTGCCACAAGATAAGAGATTTCTTTATTTTCATTTAAAATTTTTTGATATTCCAAAGCTTTATCAATACAATTATTAGAGTTCAAATCATATTTTGTTTTTTCAATTTTCCTTAGTTCATTTATACAAGGAATAGAAATTATTGAATCCTTTTTTGAGATTTTTTTTGAATTATTTATTTGATTTATAAGAGAAACATAAGGCTCTTCAATATGAGGAGAAGTAAGAGTAATAAAAGATAATCCAGATAATAATAAACAAACTAATGTTTTTTTCATATATTAATAAGAAAAATATAAATTTTAAGTATTATTGTGATGAATTATTTAAAAAATTGAGAGAATTTTTTCCCTTTTTTTCTTGCTTCTTCTAAAGTTATAACCCAGTTTTTTCCAGCATCTCTCAGAATTTTTGGACTTATAAATAACCATCCTTCTCTATTAAATCTTAGAGCAATTACTGGTTTTAATCCAATTATTTCTGAGAAAATTATGAATCTACTAATTTGTTCTTTTGAAATATATTTTACAGGCTTTTTACTTGATTTAACTTCAATACAATATTTTTTTCCTTTTTTTCCAGCTATTAAATCACAATCAGCATTTTCCATTGTTCCACTTCCAGCAGTTCTAATAGCTCTATAATTATTTTTTACGAAAATTTCATATAATTCTCTTTCAATTTTTGAACCTTTTGATTTGTTTTTTGGCATGTTTAAAAATTTTATATTTTCTAAGTAACTCTATTAATTATTATTCCAATAGCAATTATAATTAATACAATTGGAAGCCAAGGAATATTAGATTCCACTACATTGAGTTCTCTAAGCAACCAAAGCACAGAAAATACTAATAAAATTGCTCCTAAATACGGAAATTTGTTTCTTGGTTTTTTTGTCATTCTAAATTTGTTTTAGTTAAATATCTCTAGCCTGAATTGTCCGCCTTCCATTTGCTTTTGCTCTTTTAATTGCACTTTCTAAAATCTCCTCTACTTTTTTTTCTAGAGCAATTTCAACTTCTTCAGCAATTGAAGAAATCGCATTTTCTTTGTCAAGCTCTTTAACAACTTTTCTTATGTTGTTTTTTACAATCAATGTCATTTTATTTTTTTATTCTAAATTTATTTAAAAAAGATTTTTTTAATCCAAGTAATTTTTCAATTTTCTTTTTTAATTTTTCTTCACTTGGACTTCCAATTATTCTTTCTATTTCTTTATCTTTCTCGTCCAAAAATAACATTGTTGGAGTTCCTCTAATAAAATATTTTTCAGAAAGTTCTTTGCCTTCTGTTGTTTTGGTTCTTATTTTTTCATAAATTAATCCTTTATTAGAATAATTTGGAGCAACTTCTCTAAGAACACTTTCTGCTAGAGGACAGTGAGGACAATTTGAAGAAACAAATAATAGAATTTTCATTTTATCTTCTCTAGTAGTTTAATTATTTTATTTTGTCCAATATTTAAAATTAAAGCAGCTAATCTTGGCCCTTTTTTCTTATTAATTAAAACTCTATAAGCAGCATCAAAAAATTCAGTATTTTTTATATCAACTTTTTCACAGATTTTATAGAATTCATTAAATAAATCCTCTTCAGAATATTTCTTTTTTCTTAATCTTTCTTTAAGTTCAATTAAGGCTAGTTTTTCTTTTGCAGTTAATTTAGAAGTAATTTTATTTTGAACTTTAAATTTCATGTCTTCTCCTGCATATTTTTTTAACCAATTCTTAACTTTTAGAGCTCTTTCTTTTGATTTCTTATTTAAATTTTCTAATTTGCCTATTTGAACTAAACTTATCAAATGTCTAAAACTCTCTTTATTTGGCTTTTTTTTATTTAATTTTATTTGACATAGTTCATAGATTCTCTTTTCTCTGGAATCAGCTTTTTTAGAATAATATTTTTCTTCAAGTTTATCATAATCTTCATAGATTTTTATTACATCATTATCAAAACTTATTTGAAATCCTGTTTTTGGTTTAGTTCCTACAAACAAATATCTTGCTATTTCAGGCTCATAAATGTCTAAAACATCTTGAATTGTTGTAACATTTCCAGTTGAACTTGAAAATTCTTTTCCTCCCTTTATTTTTACCCAATCATAAAAAACATAAATTGGAGCTTCAGCCTTATATATTTCTTTAATTATTTCTTTTGAAGTAGTATATGAGCCTCCATAAACACTATGGTCTATTCCTCCTGGCTCAAAATCTACTTTCTCATATTTCCATCTCATTGGCCAATCAATTCTCCACTTAACACTTATAATTCCTTTTTTTCTAAAATCAAATTTATCTTTAAATCCACATCCACATTCATATTCAATTTCATAATTATTAATCTGCAAGATTTTTGTGAAATCTTTTTTACATTTTTCACAATAAATTGAAATAGGTTGCCAGTTTTTATTTAGAGGCTCTTTTCTATATTTATTTAGAATTTTCATAATTTTTTCTCTATTATCTAAAGCAATTTTTATTAGAGAAGCATATTGGCATTTCTTATTTCTCTCATTTTGATAAATATAATAAGGATTAATTCCAACTTTTTTTAATTGATTTTCAAGCTCTTTTTCAAAATAAGAAGCATAACTTCCTTTTCCAAAAGGAGAAGGAATTTCACTTAGAGGCATTCCAATATATTTTTCATATTTTTCAGAAACATTTTTTGGAACTTTTCTAAATCTGTCATAATCATCCCAAGAATAAATAAATTTTACTTTTTTACCTTTATTTTCCAAAGCTTTTACAACTAAATCAGTAGTTATAATTTCTCTAAAATTTCCAATATGAATTGTTCCAGAAGGAGTTATTCCAGAAGCACAAACATATTCTTTTTTCTTTCCTCTTTCTTTTATTATTTTTTCAGCAATTGCATCAGCCCAAAAAAATTTCTCAGCCATGTTTATAAAAAATAAAACTAATTTATATATTTACCTTTTGTATTTATATTTTCTATATCCTTTATTGTCTAGTTCTTCATTTAATAATTCATCTGCGATTCTTTGAAATTTATTCCAACGACTTACATGTAAATATCTTATTTTTTTGAAATTTTCTTGAAGTTGTTGAACTTTTAGAAATAATTCCATAAGACGAGGATGTCTTACTTTATATTCTCCTAGCAATTGTTTAACAATTAATTCAGAATCAAGAATACAAGTTATTTCATCTTTTGTGAATTTTGAAGCAATTTCAAGAGCCCTTATTAATCCATAATATTCTGCAATATTATTTGTGACATTTTCTCCTAAAAATTCACTATATTTTGTAAGAATTTCTCCATCTCTTCTAACAATTAATCCTATTGCACCTGGCCCAGGATTTCCTCTTGCACCTCCATCAGAATTTGTATAAATCATTTTTCTTAAAATAAAATCAAATATAAAAAGGTTTAGAAGCCATTCATAAAACTTGAGCCAATCTCATTCATTTCATAAAATTCTTCTGGCATTTGATTATATCTTTTTTCAGAATTACTAATTTTTTCTTTTTTTCCTTTATAAAAAGGAAAATATTTAGAAGCAACTTCTTTAATTTTTTTAATTCTATTTCTAGTTATTTCAGTTAAATTTTTCATGATGGAAAATCTGAGAATTTTTTATTTTAAACAATTATATCCTATAATATATTCTTTAATATATATTTTCAACTATATATGTAATATCTTAAAAGATTTGAAGCTTTGAAATCTTTCAGGCTTTATATCTACTTTTCTTATTTGAGAGTGTTTAGGCCCTTTTTTACATAATTCAATCATAGTATTTACATTATCTGGTTCTCCTTCTAAAAAAACTTCTATTCTTCCATCTTCAAGATTTCTGCTAAATCCTTTGACATTATATCTTTCTGCATTTTCTTTGATAAATGCTCTAAAAAATACACCTTGAACAATTCCATTAATATAAAGTCTTACTGCTTTTTTCATAGAAATAATAATAGAAGAAGATTATTAAATATTTCTTCTATCTAACTCATTATTTAAAATTGAAATTATCTGGCTTGCAAAATATATTTTAGGCCCAACAGAAGTAGAAAGAAATTTTTTTCTTAATCTCTTTAATTCTTTTTTAGGCAATCCGTCATGATCTCCTAAAACAAAAACACAATTTTCAGATATTTTTGCTTTTCTTAAATCTTCTCCTTTTTTATCTAGAATAAAGATATCATTTTTCTTACTAAGCTCTTCAATTACCTTTAAAAGACTCTTTTTTTCAACAAAAATTCCAGGAAGAACCTCTCTTTTTTCTTCTTTTTTATATCCTCTTAAAGCTCTTTTAATTAATCCTGCAACATCTTTTTTGCTCACATCTAAACTATCTTCTTCTTTTTCAATTCCTGAGTTCTGTTTTAGAGTTATTTCAATATGCTTTGGAGGGTCTGGCATTCCATAAAAAATTAGGTGCAACTTAACATCTTCTCTAATTTGTCTAGAAATAAAAAAAGTATTTATTAGAACATGAATTGCAATATCCATTCTTCCAGCTTTCATTAAATTCTCAGTTCTAAATCCTGGAGAAGTTGATGCTGAGCTTGAAAAATACACAAAATGTTTCATTTTGTTTAAACACGTTTATGTGACGCATTATTGTGAGCTTGTTTAATTGATTGAAAATTTATTTTCATTTTATTATTTTATCTCCTGAAAGACAAAAAGAGGCTTTGCAAATATTTCTTTACCTCTTATAACTTTATACATTCCTATAAACTTTTTTTCACAAAACACAACTATAATCTCTTCTTTTTTAACAGGAGTGGGTTTTTTTAAATCTCTTCTATAGATTGGTTTTCCAGTTAAAATATTTTTTAAATTTCCATTTTTAATTTCAATAGAAGAATAAACAGAAGATACAATTTCAGCAGGAACAATAATAGCTCTCAAAAGCTCTTCATTTCCGTTTTTATATTCATCCACAGCTTTTTCAAAATCATATAAATTCACAGAAGTTTCTTCTTCAAAAATTCCTGCACGAATTCTTCTTAATTCAAGCATGTGCGCTCCAATTTCTAATTCTTCTCCTAAATCATGTAATAATTTTCGTATATATGTTCCTCCTTGACAATCTACTTGAAATAAGATATTTCTATCTTTTTTTTCTAAAAGCTCAAATTTTTTTATTTCTCTTTGCCTGTTTTGTCTTTTTACTCTTGATTTAACAGGAGGCATTTGCATTATTTTTCCAAGAAACTTTTTTTTAATAGTTTCTTTAATTTTTTCTAAATCTATTTCATCATGAATCCTCATTATTCCTACATATTCTTTATCTTCTCCTAAAAAAAATCCAGTTAATTTACATGCTCGATTTAGAGCAATAGGTAAAACACCAGTAACTTTTGGGTCTAAAGTTCCAAAATGAGAAGTCTTTCTTAATTCTAGTTTTTTTCTCACAAAATCTGAAACACTAAAAGAAGTAGGGCCACTTGGTTTATCAATATTTATTATTCCAAATTCTAATAATTCTTTTGTACTTTTTTTTGCTTTTATTTCTTCAAGGTTCATCTTATAGATTATCTAAAGGAGATTTTATATTTTTTATTGAAGCTTGAGAAATTTGAGTATATTTTTGAGTTGTTTTTATTGAACTATGGCCAAGTAATTTTTGTATAATTCTTAAATCAGTACCATTTTCTAGGAGATGTGTTGCAAAAGAATGTCTAAGAAGGTGAGGATAAACTCTCTTTTTGATGTCTGCTTTTTTTGCAGAATTTCTCAAAATTGCTTGAATTGTTGCTTTTGTAATTTTTTTATTTCTGTTTGATGGAAAAACGTATTTTGAGTTATTTAACATAAGGTAATTTTTTAGTTTTTCTGTCATTGATGAAGGAATTTTAATAAAACGATCTTTTTTGCCCTTCCCTAAATTAATTTTTATTAATTTTTCTTTAAAATCAATATCTTTTTTTTGCAAATTAATTATTTCAGAAACTCTTAAACCAGTTCCATAAAGTAATTTTATAATTAATCTGTGCTTAGTATTGTTTGTAACTTCAATTAATTTTTTTATTTCATTAATTGTTAAGATGTTTGGAAGAGTTTTGTTTCTTTTAATTGGGGGGAGATTTACTTTTTCATTTAAAATTTTCTCAAAGAAAAATTTAATCGCAAAATAATCTTTAGCGACTGAAGAGGGGTTTTGTTCTTTAAGAGATTTTAGAACATATTTTTTTAAAATTTCTTCATTGATTCCTTTGCTTTTTGAATATTCTAAGAATTTTTTTGTAGAATATAAATACCCTCTAATTGTTTCTTTTGAGAAATTTCTTAGTTTTAATTCTTTTTCAAATTTTCTTAACAATCCGTTCATATAATTATTTAATTAAATTTATTTATATAATTTATGTTTATCTTCCCAAAAGATATATTTAATTAAATTTATTTAATAGTATTGCTTGTTCCCAGATTGCATTCAAATTGAAATCTGTCCTCGCTGTTGCTCGGATAAATCGCCAATCTTTTTGTTCTTTCGCTAAACATAATCGTAACAAAAACCACTCACGAAACTTCGCTCCGTCTAACAATGATTATATTTAATTGCTAAATATTTTTTACAGAATAATAAAATTTATCCTTCACTAGAAAGGATTCATGTAGATGGATATCCTTTGCACGGAGATCCTAGCCATGAAAATATAGGAATATCTGCAAATGAAAAGCTAGCAATGGTGGATTTTGAGCATTTTTCTTTTAATGGACAAATACCTTTTGAGATGGCAGGATTTTATTCTCCTTTTTTTATAAGAAAAATAAAAGAAAAGGAAAGCATTCATCTCGATGAAGACATTTTGAATAATGTTTTTAACTACTTAACTAAAGAAGAATTTAGATTATTTGTTCCTTATCTTTTGAGAGATATAGGTGTCTTTTCTTTTTATCAAGATAAAAGGTTTAAAGAAGATTTTTCTTCTAAACTGGAAAAGATTCTAAATAATCTTTCATAAACCTTAAATTTTTAAACAAGGGTGTTTTCTAATATTTATGGCAAGAATACTAAAAACATATATTGGAGATATTTTTTGCGAATTTATTGTTCAAAATAAAATTGCAGATACAATAATCTTACTTCCTGGTTTTCCTAGTTCTAATAAAATGGACTCTGAAATGAAATTTTTGTATAAAAAAGGATATAATGTTTTTTTCCCCCGCTTTAAAGGATCTTTTCAAAGTAAAGGCTTTTTTTTGGAGGATAATCCTGTAGAGGAATTAAGGATTTTTGCAAACAAATTAAAAAAGGAAAAAATAATAAATCTTTGGGATATGAGCAAAGTTTCATTTAAAATTGATCGCTTAATTCTTTTTGGACAGAGTTTTAGTGGCGCAATAGCTTGTGGTTTGGTAGCTAAAGTAAAAAATTTTAGGAAGTTAGTTTTATTTTCTCCAGTATGGGATTTTAAAAAACATAATCTTTTAATAAACGAACAAGATTTAAATCATTTGATCCCCTTTGTGAAAAGAGCATATCAAAATCTCTATAGAATCAAGTTTGATAATCTTGTTAAAGAAATGTCTAAGTTTGAAGAGATAAATGATTATTTTTATGTTAAAAAGATAAAAATTCCTCTTTTAGTTTTAAATGATTCTAGTGATAAAACCGTTTCTATAGAACATTCGAGGAACATGAAAGAAAAATTAAAAAGATTAAAAATTTTAGAGCACAATTTAGGTCATGGTTTTAATTTGAAAGTTCTTGAAAATTGTTGGAATGAAATTGAAAAATATTTGAAAAACTAATAAATTTTTTCGCCCCTCATGGCGACTTCTTTCTTAAAAAGAAAGAAGCAAAGAAGCGCCCTCTCAAATACAATGGAACGCTTTGCGTTCCCTCCAAGGACAATTTTATAGATTCAGTAACTTCGCTCAGAACAAGATTGATGATAGATTTCAACTCACGAGGAAACTTTTTGTTTCCACTCGTGCCTCGCAATAAATTGCTCGGTCTGGGAACAGGGCTTAAAAGGTAAATTCTTTTTTGCCAAGCAAACTTTCCTTTGTGGAAACCAGAATTTACCCAAATTTTTTACTTCGTAAAAAACTCTCGAATGTTCAAAATTTTTTCAGCTCTGAATTTTCCGCTCGTCATTCCACTTCGTCTCCATTCCGCTCGCGCTTTCAATAAATTGAAAGTCTTTAAATAGCATATGTTATGTCTAATTAAAATCACTTTTCTTTCCCACCCAATAGGACGCGCACTTAACAGCCTCGATAACAACAAAACTTATAAACTTCATTCTCTTCAATTTACCATGAGGTGGAAATCGCCTCACACGATTTCTGCCAAAACAAAATGATGGGACAACAACTAAAACAGAACATCATAATACAAAATCTATTAGAAACTTCTAACGAATTTTATCAAGATTTACTTGGATATAAACCAGGACAAACTTCTTTAACGCAAGTCCCAGAAAATCAATGGAATGAATTTGCACAAACAAGAGGATTAAACCCAAATTCATCTGGAATTTATTTACCAAGAAATCAAACAGCTATAATCCGACAAGATAATCTATTAAGTTTATTCCATGAATATTTTGGTCATGGATTATATTGTGAGCAATCTTTATCAGGAAAAAAATTAGTAGATTTAGAAAAAAGATTATTAGAAGAAGAAAAGCAAGAATTTTCTAAAGGTAAATTTACTTTAGAAGATATTCAAAGGTTTAGGGCAAGAAATGAAACTTTTCAAGAATTAGATAAATTTAGAAAACAAAATTTATTGCAATATGAAACTTTTGCAATTTGGACAGAATACTTGCTTTCCGGAGAGTTCGGATTAAATGATTTATTCGGAAGAAAATATGATTCTTTAAGTAAGCAAGAAAAAGAGGCAGTTGATTCCGCGATTAATTTTAGTGAACAATATGGAAATTTAGCAACTTTTTATACAAATGGTTTAGCTAGAAGAACGACTCCTAAAATAGTTAAAAGATTGTTGGAGGATGTATGTGGGCAAAATTTAGATTCAATTAAATTTGGAATCTTATTTGGCTCAAGAAAACCTTTTTCAGACATAGATATTTACCTAGTTTCAAACAAAATTGAACCATTTAGTTCTAATTGGATAGATACAAGAGTGCATACTCAAAATAGATTTGAAGAAGGCATAAGAAATTTTGATATAAGAGTAACAGATCCTTTATTCTCAGGAGAATTTATTTTTGGAGATAGAATATATTTTGAGCAACAAAAAAAAAGACTAAGAAACCAAACAATAACCCAAGAGGTAGTAAAATATAACCTTCAAAAATCTGAAGATTATAAAAATCTTCGAAAAGAAGATTTTGATATATGTGATCAAGTTGTAGACTCTAAAGGTTATGTTCAAACTTATTTATTGAATGCCTTAGCTTTAAAACAAGGTAAAAGATTATTTACAAGAAATGCTTTAGTTTCATACCCTTTAAGAGCGTCAGTGGAGGGCGATAAACCACCACAATTTCAAGGAGGTAGAAAAAATGCAACTTGAACAAACTTTAGAAATGTATCAACCAAGGCAAATAGAAAGAACTGAAGAGAGACAAAGAGTTTACACAATTGTAGATTTAGAATATCTAAGTGAGAGTGCTTTGTATAGCGATGGTAAAAATTTCGTTAAAAAAGACGGAACTATAGAGACTGTTCTTCCAAAATTTATCGGAAACGATTCAGTTAAGGTTTATATAAATCCTTTAACTGGAAGAGTAGACGCAGGGTATCAAAAAGCAGGAGAATCCCATAGAGATTTTTCAGGCTCTGGAAGAATGGTAAATTTGGATAGAGGAAGCAGATCTTAATAAGATGAAACCAAAAATTTTGGGAATGAGTAGCGAGAGCTATCCTGGAGGAAGATTAGATAGTTTCAAAATAGATGAAAAAGAGGGTCGTTGGGAATCAATAGTGGATTGCTTAGTAGATTTTGGCTTTAATGATGGGTCTATAAGGGAAAATATAGATGCGACTCTTGAAGATAGGGGGTATATTTTTATCTATCTTAACTCAAAATTAAAAGTCCATTTATCGGCAGAAGAATCAGAAGATTTTTTTACTGTAAGATTTGATACTTCCATTCCAAGAGAAGAAATTTTGAAAATAATGAATAAGTATTTCCAATTTCCAGAATAAATAACTTTTATTTTTTACAGGGCTCGAAAGAGTCCTCTTTTTATTTTTATTATTACAAAAGTTCTGAGCAACTAAATCACGCGCGTCAAATACATCCCACCCCAGAAAAGTGATTTTAACTCTGCGAGATTTTTTGCTTTCAGCAAAAACCGTTTGCAACTATCTCTTGGTCTCCGTAAACTCCGACAGACATAACAAAGATTTAAACTACGCTCCATTGCATTCCGCTACACTTTCCGTTTCATTTCAGGGAAATTTTTTACTCCGTAAAAAACTCACGAGGTCATTCCGACTTCGTCTCCATTCCACTCGTGCTTTCAATAAATTGAAAGTCTTTAAATAGCATATGTTATGTCTAATTAAAATCACTTT
>Ga0190358_1000383_pt1 | contig 13852 bp, 28 predicted proteins | sample 48721812_MG_FD_161666 | JGI IMG/M metagenome (GOLD analysis project Ga0190358, IMG submission 161666) | Hydrothermal vent microbial mat bacterial communities from Southern Trench, Guaymas Basin, Mexico - 4872-18-1-2_MG | ecosystem: Environmental > Aquatic > Marine > Hydrothermal vents >... | reverse complement strand
ACACAGGAGATTTTAATATGTGGAATTTCTAGAAAAGTTTTTAACATTTGGAGGAAGATTAATCGAGTTCACAATTATTGTTGGAATATTTCTTTTGACGATGTGGTTGTTTAAGAAAAACAATAGAGATTAAGAATAAGACAGGGGTTGAATAATGGAAATGATTTTAAATTTTGTGGGTGACATTTTCGAAGTCACAATCATAGCATTAGTATGGTTATTTATAGTATTGCTAGTTTGTGATGTAAAATGTAGTCGGAAAAAAGACACCCGATTTTAAAACATTTCCAATAGTTCTAATAACTAAGTAATGGAGATAAAGTAATGGTTGAACTAACAGAGAAAGAACAAGTAGAATTGGATAAGTATCTTGAAGAACTCATTGGAAAGTATATCGAAAATAAAAATAAAGAAAATGAATTTAAATCTGCTAATAAAGAGATTGCAAATGAAGTTGATGAAATACTACATCATATAAAAAAGAATTCGGTAAAAGTATATATCAATGCTATCAATACAGAGTATGAAGCAAAATACATTGATCGGAAAGGAAAAAAAGTAGATTACGTTCGATTATCAGAAGTATTATCTGATGACATGTATAATAATGTCATTACAGAAACAAAATCAACTTATTTACAAATTCGTAAAGCAGCGGCAAAAAAATCATCAAAAAGAAAAAAACCGGTTGATGTAGAAAGTAACCTACCTATACCAAAAGGTGTTATTTGGAAGTAGAAATAAATTAATTATATTATGTGGAGGCAAGAATAACATGACTGCAAAAAAAACTGCTAAACCAATTACTAAACCAACAAGTATTACTGAAAAACAATCGTCAGCACTAATCACTTTAAAGTATCTAAACGAAATTGTTAAACTGAGTGATGCGACATGTGATGATTCTAAAATTATTTTAAACCCAGTTTTAAATCAATTTACTGAATACCATCGTAAGGATAACACTTACTTAGACGATTTAACACCTCTCTTTCAAGAAATATATAATTGTGTTTCAAAGATTGAAGAAAATCTTTTAGAGATAAATTTTAATTTATCGAATGTTGAGGTTAATTACTAATGCTAGATTCAATGGTATTAGCCTTATCAGGTGGGTTAGATAGTTGTACACTTTTATCAATATTAATAGATGATATATACTATCAACCTACAAATATTAAATGTGTAGGATTTGAGTATGGATCAAAACACAATAAGTATGAACTTGAGGCTGCTAAAAAAGTAGCAAAATATTTCGAGGTTGAATATACTTTAATAGATCTTAGATCTGTTGGTAAAATACTTAATTCAAATCTGTTGCTTTCTGGTGGAGAAATACCTGAAGGTCATTATGATGATAAAAATATGACACAAACAGTAGTACCTGGTAGGAATATGCTTTTTGCTAGTGTACTTGCTGGATATGCTGAAAGTATCGGATTTAATAATATTGCATTAGGTGTACATAAAGGTGATGAGTCAAATTATCCTGATTGTCGTAAAGAATTTATAAAAGCATTAGATTCATGTATATATCTATCAACAGATAAAAGTGTTGATGTGTATACTCCATTAATTGACATGGATAAAACTGAAATTGTTAAAGAAGGACTGTTGTTAGAAGCTCCTTATCATCTCACAAGAAGTTGTTATAAAGATCAAGAAATCTCTTGTGGTAAATGTTCAACTTGTGTACAACGATTAGAAGCTTTTAAAAACAATAAAACAAAAGATCCAATTAAATACGAATAGGATTAAATAATATGTATTCGATTGAAAAAAAATTCACGTTTGAAGCAGCACATTCATTAAATGGATTGGATAAAGATCATCCGTGTTCAGCAATGCATGGGCATTCTTATAAATTATATATTAAAATTTTTAGTGACGAATTAGATGAAACAGGATTTATTATTGATTTCGGAAAACTAAAATTATTTCAGAAGGATTTCATTAATAAATACTTTGATCATGCTTTAATTATTGTTGATAAAATTGATCTAGAGTTCCACAATAGTCCTAAAATATATGTTATGCCTATAGAATATACCAACACAACTGTTGAGCATATGTGTAAACACATTCTAGATCTTCTATTACAGTTTTTTAAAAATATTAATTTTAATAATTTTTATAAAATTCGTATTAAGATGTACGAAACAGAAAATAATAGTGGATCGTATACTTACACAAAGAATTAATATATCATTATTCCTGGAAGGTCACTAGATCTTCCGGGGATTTTTAACAATTATTGGGGATTAAATTATGATTTATGCATCATGTTTTACAAATGTCGAAAAGTACGAAAGAGAAATATGGCCTGAAATTTTTGTAAATGTACCAAATATAGGTGCTTTAGTACAATCAAAATCTGGTATCTTCTTAGAAGTAAGTCAACTAAATTATAATTATGATGGAAAATTGTGGATTGAATTACGGGAGATAAAGTAATGAAATTTGAAGATTTAAAAGAATCTGATGTTTTTAATGATGCTGTTGCTAACATACAGGATAACCTGAAAAGTATTCATGATATATTATTTGAATTAGAATCAATAACTGATGAGTGTGAACATGAGCACTTTCTTGAAATAGATGATCTTGGAAATGTTCACTTAAAAAGTGATGACGAAAAGAAATAACCTTTAAAATTACCCCCATTAATTTGGGGGTAATCATATTTTTTCACTTTTTATATAGAAATAATATAGTAAAATCTATTATTGTTTTTCTTATTTTCTAAAACGTCGCGCAAGATCTGGAGGAAATCAAATGACACCGAATATCAAATGTCCACATTGTGGTAAAGTAGGTTGTGTAAAAGTAACTGGTTTCGCTAGTGAATTAGCAACTAGAGAAAAGTACTGTAGATTTTGTGAAAAGAAATTCTATGTTCATTTGATAATAACTACTTCAAAGAAAGAAGAGATTTGTGATGGTAAAATATCTGAATTAAAGAAACGAATCACATACCTTTCTAAAGAGAGAAAAAAATCACTGGTTGAGTTGCTTATTAAAAAAGAATTTTATGAAAAAGTTAATAAAGATTCAATCGAAATCGCTAGAGACATGCGAGCAAACGCAATGTGTAATTAATGTAGGAGGAACCATGGATTTCGAAAAAAATATTACTGAACTTAAAAAGAATATTTTATTAAAAGATGATACAAATGAAAAAGATTTAATAATCTTAGCTATGCCAGATATGATCATATATGGATATGTACATGAGATAATAAGAGATCAAGCTGTTAAAACAGGTACTTGGTGGCATGTAACATTTACATTATTAGTTGTACCATTAATGACAACCACTCTCATTATGAGAACTGAACAAATGACAGGACAAGAAACATTCACAGTTAATGGTGAAAATAGATTCTTTGCAGCCCTTGATACAGATAAATTATATCAAGAAAAAGTACAGATAGAAAAAGAAAAACCTAAAAGTAAAGTTAGTAAAAAAAACCCTTTTAAACTCGTTAAAAAATAAGGAGAAACAATGGAGCTATAAGAAATGGATTCACTAACAAAGAAGCATTTCTAATATATTTGCTTTTAAAAAGTAATTTTAATGAATCTTTAGATTGGGCTAACACTATTAAATCATAATTTATAAGGAAATCATGATTTGTTTAAGATGTGGAAAATGTTGTTTCTATAATGTAATTATAATTAATCCCAAATCTATTAAAGAAGATCTTGATTTAAATTTATTAGAAGAATCAGATATGATTATATTAGATGGTACTTCAAAATGTCCTCATTTAGAATGGGAAAAAGACAAAGCATTTTGTAAAATACATCATTATAAATGGTTTAAAGATACACCGTGTAGTCAACACGCGCAAATTGAAAGCTCTTCTTCAGATAATTGTCGTGTAGGTGAATACTTGCTAAAAAATCCAGATAGTTTGAAAAAAATTAGGAGAATTAATGGAACAGAATCAATATAACGGAATCGAAAGAGAACTTAAAAATATAAATAATAAATTGGGTGTTTTGATATCTTTATTAAGACCTTTAAATGAGATAGCTAGTGATGTCGAAGTATCTAAAGTATCATTGAATAAATTGCTAAAACTAGATAAAACACCATCGATTTATAATCAACAACCGAAAAGGTAATTTATGAGTAAAGAAGGATATACAGATATACCTAAAGGATATTTGTGGTGTCAAGAGTGTGATGCTCTTACACCACATAAGAAATTAGATGATATTTCATTTTCATGGCAAGAAGAATATAGAACTTGTGTAATTTGTGATAAAACTATCGAATTTAAACAAGAAGATTGCCCTGAATGTGGGTGGAGATACACAAACTATGAAGATCCTCCAGAACACACTGTTCAAGTTCATCATCTCGGGTGTCATTATAATAAAGTTAGTGAAGATGAAGAAAATATAACATATTCACATGCTGAAAGTGTGTGGGATGAATTTATCAGATATAATTTTCAATTTAAAGATATAGAGGAAATCAAATGTAAGTGTCCAGAATATGAAATATATCCAGATCCTTACTGTTACAGTAGTACTGGAGGGTATGGTTCTGGAATGAATTGTTATAATGAACAATGGTGGATATTATATATCCGATGTCCAATATGTGGTGAATTATTTGAAATTCATGACGGTAATTGTTAAGTGTTTGACTTAAATAAGATTCAACCAGTACTAGAACATCTAAAACAAATATCACCGAATATGTTTCGAGTGATCTCACAAGGTGAAATAATTATACATTGTCCATTCTGTGATGATGCATTACGAAAAAAAGCATTATCACATGGACATTTATATCTCTCAACATCGATTCCAGTCTTTAGTTGTTTTAGATGTAATAGTAGTGGTACCTTATTAACTCTATTATTACAGACTGGATTTGATGATCAAGATGTTCTAAAATACATATCAAGTTTTATCAAGATTAATTTTACTAAAGATTATTTTCGTACTAGACGGAAAATGATGCATGCGCCACGTTTTAGTTATTTGAAAAAAGAACTATTAAAATACACATCAAACTTTAAAAAGAATTATTATAATCAATATGTTGAATATGATAATTATATTAAAAGTAGAATAGGACCCGATATCAACCCTACAACATTCTTAATATCACCATTAATATATAAAAATAATACCACGTGTAGGTTCACAAACTATATCGGAGAAAATGTAGCAATAAGATATTTTAATAATGTTTCAAATAGGAGATATGTACTTAATAAAGATACAAGTAATTTATATTATTTTCAAGACATCAATAAAGAAATAAACAATATAACCATTTGTGAAGGACCGTTTGATATAATTAATTTGTATCTATATAGTGATTTATTTAAAAATAATGTTTTTATCAGTATTAATGGTAAGAACTATGTTAACAATATTGAGCGTTTAGTCATTATGTATTATTTAATTGATGAGCTACAGATTAATATAGTATTCGATAAGGATAATTACCAAAAATATAAAAAAATACTATATATGTTGGAGAAAATAATACAAATTTATAACGCGAAGATCTGGATAAATGCATACAAACCATTAGTTGGTAACGATGTTGCAGATTTCCCAGCTGTGGTTAAAATATAGGAGAACATTTGAATGACTCAAAAAATCATCAAATTGGATAAAGGTAAACATAAGTGTTTTGAAATTCTTTCTTTATTAGTACATTTTTATAATAATAAATACATTCTTGAAGATGTCTATTCAGGTTATGAACAAGACATTTTTCAATTTAATGAAATTAGTAAATCAACAATGTTTGATGTTCACAACACATATAATAATATACCAAACTATTCAATTAAAGTAGATGTTTATGATATCAATAATGATTTTTATTATGATCAACCCTCTGGAATTTTAAATTGTAATCTAAAATTCACATATGACAGAAAAGATATTGTAATGAGTTATTCATACGATTCTGATATTAACTTAAAAATGGTAAGTATTGATTATGGTCGAATAAACTATTATTATATTGCTAAGGGTGAACAAGATAAATTTATAAAAGCACAAAATCGAATGATTAATCGTTTTAAATTTTATGAAGATCATGCCGATAAAATATTGTCAAAATTACATATGAAAAAAGAATTTAATATAATATATCGATTCAAAAAATACATTGATAGTATCATTAACTATGATCCTAATGAAGGGCGTGATATATTAAGAAGTATGTGTCAATGTGTTGATGAAAATATGAAAGAAGATCGTTTATATAATATGAGTAACTTTCTTATATTAAAGAAACAAAATTATAAAAAATTAATATTAAACATTAAAGGTATTTGTAGTCGAACAGTTATCATAGATGATCCAGAATACGATAATTTCTTTGATATATTTACACCTATCTTTAAACAACTTGGTGGTGTGAAAGCGTTACAAAATATCATTTTAACACAAAGGTTAATGGAGGAATAGGAATAATTTTGAAAGAAATTGAGATAAAAATCGAATTAGAAGCATTAATCACTGAGCGTGAAGGTATGATTGCGGAAAATAGAATATGTAAAACAACAAACGACTATTATCCATATGATGAAAACGCTTTTTTAATGTTAGTGACTAAAATGCGTGATCTTACAAGATTAGTAAAAGATTGTAAATAAGGAGATCTTATCAATATGGAAAATGTTATACCTATATTTTACGCAGAATATGGAAAATATATATCAAAATTTAGAATGATTCCCAATCAAGTAGATTGTTTAACACCTGTTTATCGCAGGTTACTTTTAAGTCTACATGATATAGCTTCTAAAAAATTAACCAAGAGTGCTAAGATTACAGGTTATGCTACTGGTACTTACCATCCGCATGGAGATTGTCTTGATGGTAATACTTTAATTTATTCACTTGATAATAATTTACAAACAATTAAAGAAGTTTATGATAATAATATTAAAGAATTAGATGTTTTGTGTTTAGATACAAATGATAATCAATTAAAACCTGGAAAAGCTAGAGATTTTAGAATAGGTCAAATAACAGATGTTGTTTATGAAATAACATTTTCTGATGATTCTAAACAACGAGTTACTGATAATCACCCATTTTATATAACCAATAAAGATGATTGGTGTAAAGCAAAAGATTTAGAAATTAATGATTTTTGTTATTCATCTCAATTATATTTAAATAATAAAGAAAAATATATAATGCTTAAAACTGTTTGTGATAAAGAAAATTATCTACATAATTATTTATATGATAATTTAAAATATGATTTAGAAATTATTCATCATAAACATAATCAAAGTTTAAACAATGTTCCAAACAATATTGAATTATTAGAAAGATCGGAACATGCAAAGAAGCATGTTCATCCAAATCAATTAGATTCTTTAAAATCTGGCCATAATACGATGTTTAATTCAACACAAGAATATCGAGAAGCAATAAGAAAAAAGAATTCTTTATTAATGAAAGAATATAATCAAAATCAAACCTTGATGAAAGCTTTAAAATTAGTTAAATATCTCGAAGATAATTTTATTGAAATTAATAAATATAATTATATAAAGTATATAAAAACATTTTATAATGTACCAAAAATAGAGACTTTAATTAATAAATCATATATTAATACATTTGATGATTTGCTTATATTAAAAGATACATTTAAATTAAATACTGAGAAAGCAACTGGATTAACAAAACATTTAAAAAAATCTAAAAGTAAAAAAAAAGAACATAATAATAATTTTGTTATAGAAAGTATAAAATCAAAAGCTTCTAAAGTATTATTATATATGAAAAAAACATATAATACACTAGATTTAAATCTTTATGAAAAATGTCAAACAGAATTGTGTAAATCATTGGGTTTAGGTTTTGGTAATATAAAAGGTCGAGATTTTCCAAAATTAGAAACTATTGTTAAATTATTTCCTAATAAAAATATTGATGAGATTTGTAAAGAATTATCACCAACTCATCTTTTATGCGTAACAAATATTAAAAAAATTAAATTAGAAAAACCTATCAAAATGTATGATTTCACAGTTGATGGTTATGAAAATATGATGATTTGTACTAAAAACGAAAATAATAAAATTAATCTCGTATGTGTTCATAATTCAGCTTGCTACGGTGCATTAATCACATTGTATAAACAAGGATTTGTAGGTGTTCAAGGCAATTTTGGTTCACCTGGATTAGATGATGCTTCAGCAAGTGCTGCAAGATATACAGAAGCTAAATTAAAAAAATGGGTAGAAGAATTTTGTTTTAAATACATCGATCTTGTACCTTGGGACGAATACGAATATGAAAAAGAACCTTTATTCTTACCCTCACCAATACCTATTGGTTTAATTGGTGATGGTGATATCTATATGGGTATTGCATTTCATAGAACAACCATACCACGATATAGAATGAGTGATTTAGCTAAAAGATTAAAATATCTGATGACTGAAGATCCAGCTGATAAAGTTATCATATATCCTAATCTGACTCGTGACGGATGTACTATTCAACAGAATGATATCGAAGCTGAAAAAATCTTAAAATATGGATCCGGTGTTTTAACAATTATTCCCAACGGTCAGATTAAGAAAAAAGAAGTAAGAATTCATGGACGAGTACCACAAACAACATTTACTTCTTTAAAAGATGATCCTAGAGTTTCAAGTAAGTGTTATTCCGGAAGAACTATTGATGTTTCTGTTAAGCCTACAAAAAGAGAAGATATTCAACAATTCACAAACTATGTATATAAAAAACATTTGATTAAAAATCTTAATTTTATTATATATGTATGTGATGATAACGGTAATGTTAAACAAGAGAGTATTGATAATATTCTCCTTAGATGTTATGAATACTATGTAGAAATCGTCCGTATCAAATTGATTAACGAATGTATTAATCATATCAATAAAAAATTTGTGAATCAAATAATTTTAATCATTCGTGAAATATTAGAGAACAATCCAAAAATAAAAACGATTGATGAAATCATTAAAATTTTTAAGAAAATGACTTATAAGATAAAAACGGAAGAATATGATCAAGATAAAGATCAATTTGTATTGATTGAGAAAATTGTTGATGATGAAGATATTAAGAATGTATGTACTACTAAAAGTATTCGAGCATTAATTGAACACAAAATTAATATTAAAGATAACGATACGAACATAAGTAACATCAAAGTTAAAATCAACAATAATGTTAATGATTGTTATTATCTGATCTGTGAACTTTGTAAATCAAAAATATAAAGGAAATTTAAATTGACTTTTGCTAAGAATCAACCTGATAAATATTGTGAATTTTGCAATGAAAAGATATCAAGAGAAATATCACTTTGGTGGTTTAGATCTTGTTGTGAAAAAGAAGAATGTAAAGAAAAGAGAAAAGAAAAAACAAGATTAAAAGCTAGAATATATACACGTCAAAATCCACAAGATAACAGTTCTCCAAAGATTATTGGTAAATTAAACGGTCGTAAATGTACCGATTGTAATGAATTTTTAAGAGATCCTTTTAAATTTCGATGCCCAACATGTTTTAAATTAGTATCAAATGCTTATTTTGATTTTGAACCTATAAAAACATACAAACACATGCACACAGGTATAAGAGAATAAGTATTCAAAATGTACAAATGTGGAAAATCTTGATTATAACAAGAAATACTATCCGATATATTCAATGAGTTGGTTAATTTCAACCAAAAAAAAGAGGTATAAGATTTATGACTATTCTAATTAGTTTCTTTATTATCCTAAATATTATCGATTTAATTCAAACTCGTTTCATATTAGGAGAAAATGGTCCGGATACGGAAGCGAATTTAATAGCGAGATATTTGTATAGAAAAGGAAATTTTATAAGTCTTGTTATATACAAGACAGTATTGATTAGTATAGCGATAACATTTATTCTAATCAGCGACAGCATAGGAGCTGTTGTTACACTGATAGTTATTTATATTGGTGCAATTTTTTATAACCAATATATTATCAGAACTGACACCAGTTGGTCATGGAGAGCTAGATGAGATTAAATCAAAAACAAATTTTAAAAGTGATCGAATTGCTTGATACAAATATGTCATGTAAAAGGATCGCACAAATATTTGAAGTTAAATATCAGACTGTTATGAAAATCAAAAATAGATATCTTGAACAGAAGGAAGATACTTAAACCAAAATCCTAGCCACTACGTTCGCGTTGGTGGTTAGGTAATTTTATTTTCTCTCTTTTTATATAGAAATAATATGTATAGATTTTATATTTTTACGTAAACAGGGGAAACTGATAAAATATCAAAATTTTTGAAGGAGGTAAATATGTATTTTAGTTATGACCCTAACGGAGATGGTTATCTAGAACACACAACTGAGGAAGAGGCAAAGAAATTTGCACAAGCGGCATTAGATTATGAAAGAAGTGAAGCTCTTAATGAAGGTTGGGACGAGAATGTAAAGAATATATGTTGGGGGAAAATACTTGGAAGAACTTTTGAAAAAGAACAAATACATATGTATAATGTTGATTATAAACTAAAAGAAATATAGGAGAAACTAATGATCGATAAAAATACCGCTTGGATAAAAAAATACCAACCTTCTGACATCAAGGATTATGTTTTTAATAATGATCAACATAAGCAACTTGTATATAAATGGTTAGAACAAGGAAATATTGACGGAAATTTAATACTCTATGGAGCACCAGGTCTTGGTAAGACAACTCTTATAGAAATTCTTATTCGACATATTATAAAGACTCAATCTGATTTATTTCGTATGAAGACGCGTTCTGTTAAAGAAATTGATGAATTGAAAAATTGGGTTGGTAAAAGTCCTAATAAAAGCAAACATAATATTGTATATATTGAAGAAATTGATAAGTTAAGTAGAGAAGCGCAAGTAACACTTAAAGATCAATTAATGGAAAAATATGTTAATACTTGTGTATTTCTAGCTGCAACAAATCATCCTCGCAAGCTTGATCCTGCTCTCTTTAGTAGATTCACTTATAAATTTAGTTTGGATTCTTTTGATAAAAAGAATTTATTTGAACAAATTGATAGGATATTGAAACTAGAGGAAGCTGAATATGATGAAGAGCAATTAGGTAACTATGTTGAAAATAATTATCAAATTGGTTTAAGAGATATTTTAAATCAGTTACAGATTAGTTATATTACTAATGACAAGAAGATTATATTTTCAGATATTATTGGTAATACTGAAGTTGAAGATAGTGTTATTAGTTTGTTTTTAGTTATCGTTAAAACGATGTTGAAAATGAATAATAGCAAGCTCAAGAAACAATGTATGTATTTTCCAACTAACAGTATGATTGCACAAGATTACACCAACTTTGTTACCTTATTAAACAATAACTGGGATATAGATTTTGATAGTATTTATGAAGAGATTATTAGCAATGTTGATTTGATACCTGCTAAAATAATTATCACTAGGTATTATGAGTCAATGGACAATAAGAAGTTTCCTTACTTACATTTAATTAGTTGTTTGTATGATGTTATGGAAAGTTGTTGTAAAGCACAATTATAATTGAACTAAAACGTAGCGCAAGATCTATTGATGGTGAAATTATGGAAACAGCATGTAAAAGTAAAAAGCTTAATGAATTTTTTAAAATTCATGGTATAAAAATCAAGAAAGACACATCTGTTAATTGTATAACTTTGATTGGTAAAGGTAAAACAGAATTATCAATATTTGCGGAAATTGAAGGATTTAATGGCATTCCATATATTGTTGTAGAAAAGTAGCGCGAAAACTGGTGATTTAAATGAAAATCAATATAAAAGATATACAATTAACAACAGAGAAATTGTGTATAAAAGTTGAGTGTGAACTTAATCTTAAAACTTTTGTGGAAGAAACAAAAACAATTTTCATAAAAACCAATCCTATAGATTGTATTCGTTTTGACGTAACTATCGGTAAAGATTCTGTTGTTTTTGAAAAGAACCTGATATCATCCTGATAAGATTCCTAAACAAATTCTATTGCTTGAGGAAGATGGTCATTTAGAGTTACAAAGGTGACTGTGAAAGTTGAATCAATTGAGCGTTCTAGTACGGGAGGTTAGATGTGAATTGGATTAAAAAATATTTTCAAAAAGCTAAAGAACAAGAAGCAAATTTTCTTGAAGATGAAAAAATCGAATTAACAAGACGACTAAATCAGATGACTAACGAAATGACATCAAGTAAATGTGCTATAAAAGAGTTTGAAAATTGTTCTAATGAATGTATTCATTTTAATGAAGGATCTGTATTTCTTATGGATAGTTTTGTACATCTAACTAAAAAATATCTTATGATTCGACCGTCTTGTAAACTCTGGAGAAATTAATGAAATCTCAAATAACATATGATTATAGATTTTCAGATACTCTTCGTTTAAATTTTAAAAAACTTACTGGTATCGGAAGTTTTGGTTTCATATCAGAAGAATCATTTAAAAAACATTTTCCTGAAAGTACTAAAAGTTTAACATTTTACGAAGAAAGAACAATCAATATCGATAGGATCATCGATAAGTTTTTTAATAACGATGTTATTATTGACTGGCGAGATGCCAGAGAAGTTGAATTACAAATTGCTCAAGATAGTGAGTTTAAAGTAAAAGATTTAATTAGTAAATTGAATAATTATTTAAATAATTATTTGAATGTTTGACGTCAATTATTGGGTATAAGTACCAGTAAGGAGAAAAATGCAAAAATATATTTATCCGGAAGCTGCTGAGTGGATGTGGAATTATTGTTATTATCTAGGCCCATACAAAGACAAATTTGGAAAGTCATTCGATCTCGGAGTTTATGTAAACCCCGATGGAAAACTGTCGGCAGCAATTGTTGATGGAAATGAACCAAATAATTATATGTCTGGAGAACTAAGAGAAGGAGTAGATTTTTATAATGAAATATATGATGAAACCATTAAAAGAGCTAATACTATAGGATTTAGTAAAACTGATTTTATAAAAAGGTATAATCATGATAATCTTTAATGAAGAAACAAAAGATATTGTTGATGAAAAACATATTTGTTATTATACAAAAAATAGATATCAAAAAATTGAATTATATCAAGTTTACGAAAAGAAACTTCTTCATCCGAAAGCAAAAGAACATGCATTTGTCTTTAAAATAGATACTCGGCGGATTAAAGAATTTGATAGGATTGAAATTGAAGCTAGTGCTAGTGTATTATTAGAGGCTGCACAAAATAATATAGTCAATGAAAGAAGGTGATTAAAATTTGTTATTCTGGCAGATGTCCTAGTGAATTGTGGTCTGGTGAATGTGGTCATAAGAGATATCAGGGCCCAAGACCTTGTGATTTTGAAACAACTGAAGAAGCGATAGAAGCACAAAAAGAATTTGAAGATGAAAGATCAGATTTTCTTTATGACCAATGGAGTGATAAACAATTAGAAAATCACCCGAGGGGATTTAGATAATGGGATACAGATCTGATGTAGCAATTGCTGTAAAAGATGAATATGCAAAAGAACTTGATAACCTTATTATAAATATAGGAGACCCAGATCAACGAGTTCTTACAAAAGATGGTTATATAAAATCTGCTTTTTATGAATCATGTACTTGGGATAGTATAGATGAAAATGTTAAAAAACTTGAAGATTTTGTAAAGAATCTTGATAATGATGAATTTGGAATGATTATTATTGGTGAAAATATTGAAGATATCCAATATTTGGGCAATCCTTATCAATTTAATATAAGTTTAAACAGATCAATTGAATTTGATTTTAATGGTGAAATATGATGCAAGAAAAAATAAATTTTCATGGTG
>Ga0190358_1000380_pt1 | contig 13882 bp, 18 predicted proteins | sample 48721812_MG_FD_161666 | JGI IMG/M metagenome (GOLD analysis project Ga0190358, IMG submission 161666) | Hydrothermal vent microbial mat bacterial communities from Southern Trench, Guaymas Basin, Mexico - 4872-18-1-2_MG | ecosystem: Environmental > Aquatic > Marine > Hydrothermal vents >... | reverse complement strand
AAGGAAAAATCATACTAGAAGGAGTATAAATCTTTCATGTACCGAAAGGTTTATATAGTTCATGTACCTGAATATATGCATGATTAAGTGTAAACATTGTTCAGGCAAGAATTTTCTAAAGAAGGGTTTTAGAAAAACAGAACACCGAGGGAAAATTCAAAAATATCTCTGTAAAAATTGTCATAAATATTTTACAAACGACGAAGGTTTTTACAGAATGAGAAACAAACCTGAGATTATTACAATGTCTATTGATATGTATGTTTCTAATTTATCAAGTAGAAAGATGAGAAACCAATTAAAGAGGCATCTTAGTCATAAAATTAGTCACGTTTCTGTTTTGGATTGGGTTAGAAAATATACATTAAAAGTTCACAAGTTCATAGAAAAGCAAGGTTACAATTTAGGCAATAGTTTCTATGCTGATGAAACTATGATTAACAGGGAAGGAAAATTGGATAGGTTTTGATGCTGTCTTGATTGGATACAAAGTTAATAACAGGTTTTCATTATAGTTTATCTGCAAACCCTATTGAAGCTCAAGAGTTCTTGAAAAAGTCTATCCAAAAAGGAAAACCAAAATACATTCAAACAGATGCAGGAGTTTTCTATCCGAGAGCATTTAGAAAGCTATTCTACTCAAATAAATTAGGCGGTTTAACTATAGAGCACAAAATACAAAACTATCAAAAGACGAGAATTCATAATTATAGGATTGAAACAGTATTTATGAAAATAAAAGACAGAGTTATAGATTTTAGAGGATTGAAAGCTTTATGGTCTGCTCCAATCTTAATGACTGCGATAGTTATTCAACATAACTTTATAGAAAATCATTCAACGACCGATGAAGTTCCTTCTGAAAGAGCAGGAGTTAATTTGGAAATAGGAGAAAACAGGTGGTTGGATTTGATAAGACGCAGTAGTAAATAATTAATTATTCTTGTATTAATTTGCCAGCCCTTTTATTTCTACTAGATTTTCTATATTTTGCTTTACCACACACACTACAAACATACATTATATTCGGTTTTTTAGTGGTTTTTGATTTTCTTTTGAATTTTGAAACAGCTGGTTTTGACCATCTACCAAGATTTCCAATTCCCCTTGCTCTACCCCTTAAGGCAGCTCTTTGTTTAGAACCTCTCTTTAAAGAGCCCCTCTTTGCACCTGTCGATACTATTTTAATCTTTTGCTCTGTTTTTTTGTTACAATATGGACAATATCTATTTGTTGTTTTTGGGATTTTCATGAGATTAAATTGAAAATTTGATTTATAACCCTTTCGGTGCTACCTTTTGCAAAATTTGATTTTAAAATATTCTCTACATTCATTATTTTATTTTGGATAGACAAAAGCTTTTTTTGTTTAATTTTTTTAATATTTTTCTTAATCTTTACCAATATTTTTATTTCAAAGAGGTTATCTTTACAGCAATAAGATATTTCTTTATCAAGAATATTTAAAAGTGCCTTATTTTGTTTTTCTACAATCCTCAAAAAATATGAAGCCATGATAAATGAAACTTCTTTATCCATTTCTTCAAAAAGGAAAACATTATTAAAAACTTATTCTTTAGGTGACGTTTACTTTACAATTCCGATATTAGTTAATTATATAAATTAAAATCAATTAATAAAAACATGGCAAATAGAGGAGAATACACTATTAATAATTTATATTTAGGAGGATATTCTAGTTTAAGTCCAAATTATGGAGATATGTTTACAGGATATTCTGTTTCTGCAGGAGATTTAGGAATAACAACAGACCCTCGTTCTGCTAATGTTCTAAAAGAAGTTTCCTCAAAACTTTCAGGAGGTTCAAAAAAAGTAGAGCTTGCATTAGTTTCTCCAGAGATTTTTGATTCAATTCCAAAACAATATTTAAAAGAAGCTCATAGATTAGGAAAATTAACAGGAGTTGAAATGTCTGTTCATGGCCCTGTAATGGATTCTGCTGGAATGAGTCAAAGAGGTTTTAGTGAAGTAGACAGAGAAATGGCAGAAAGAAGAATGGCAGATGTTCTTAAAAGAAGTTATGAAGTAAATCCAGATGGAAATTTTCCTGTAACTTTTCATTCTTCAGAAGGACTTCCTGGAACTCAATGGGAAACAACAGCTGAAGGAAGAAAAATTAAAAAATTAATAGCAATTGACAGAGATTCTGGAAAAATGATTCCTCTTGAAACAGAAACAAGATATTATCCAGGAGAAGATTTTAAAAAAGTAACTCCTTCTACTCCTGAAAAAGAATTAGAAATTGCAAATTATTCTGAATGGAGCAATTCTCTTGACCAATCTTTTTTTAATAAAGAAAGAGCAGATGAAATTTTGAGATTAAATGAACCTTTAATAAGGAATGTTCTAGAAGGATTACAAAGCGGAAAATATACTCTAGAAACTCTAGATCCTACTCAAAGAGCAGTTTGGAATAGTTATCAAACTGCCAATAGTTACTTGCAAGATGTTCATAAAAATATAAATAATTTATTTAGTAAAGCTTACAAATATGGAACTCCTGAGCAAAGAAATGAATTAATGAGGATTTCAGAAAAATTTAAAGAGGATTTAAAAAACAAAAAAAATCCAGCTCTAGCAGAATCACAAGCAATACAAAATTTATTAGTTAATTTAAAAAGAAAAGATATTGCTCCTCAAATGTATGTTCCTATTGAAGAATTTGCAACTGAAAAATCTTCACAGAGTTTTGGAAATGCAGCTTTTGAAGCATATAAAAAATTTGGAGAAAAAACACCTATATTAAGTATTGAAAATCCCCCTTCTGGATTTGCAATAAGCACAGGAGAAGAATTAAAAAATCTAATTGAAAAATCAAGAGAACAATTTGTAAAAAGAGCAGTTGAAACTGGAAAATTATCTGAATCAGAAGCTAGAAATCAGGCAAAAAAATTAATTGGTGCTACATGGGATGTTGGACATATTAATATGTTAAGAAAATCAGGTGCAAGTGAAAAAGATATTATTAAAGAAACAGAAAAAATAGCTCCATTTGTAAAACACATTCACTTATCTGATAATTTTGGATTTGAACACACAGAACTTCCAATGGGAATGGGAAATGTTCCTTTAAAAGAAATGATGGAAAAACTTCCTCAAAAAGATATTAAAAAAATAATTGAGGCTGGAACTTGGTGGCAGCATTTTCAAACAAATCCTATGAAAGAAGCTTTTGAAGGCTTAGGTTCTCCAATGTATTCTACAGGAACAGGGCCTTTTTGGAATCAAACTCTTGCACTTCAACAAGGATATTTTTCAGGATATGGACAAATGCTTCCTTCAATAAATTATGAAACATTTGGAGCAGGTTTTTCAAGATTGCCAATGGAATTAGGAGGAAATCAACAAGCAAGTGGAGGCAGAATGAGTGGAACACCTATGGAATAACTACTCTTTTCCAGTAAATTTAAAAACTAAATATACTTATTGAAATTATAAAAGAGGATGGCAAAGAAAAAAACTTTTAAAAAAAGTGCAAAAAAAACTTCTAAAAAATCAGAAAAAAATAAAAAAGAACCTAGTAAAAAAGATTTTCCTACTTTAAAACTTAAAAGAGAACATGATATTGCAATGGATTTTGCAGTAAAAGCTTATAAAATATTTGATAAAATAATAAAATCAGTAGTTTTATTTGGTTCTCAAGTTAAACAAACTTCTGTTGCAGGTTCTGACATTGACATTGTTATAATTTTAGATGATGCAGCAGTAAAATGGGACCAAGAATTAATTGCTTGGTATAGAACAGAATTAGATGATTTATTAGCAAAAAATCCATATTCTGCAGATTTACATATTAACACAATTAAATTAACTACTTTTTGGGAAGATTTAATGAGAGGAGACCCAGTTATATTAAATGTATTAAGACATGGAGAAGCAATGTTAGATTATGCTGGATTTTTTAATCCATTAAAGAGACTATTAATTGAAGGAAAAATAAAATCAACTCCAGAAGCAATTTATAGCTGTCTTCAAAGAGCTCCTCTTCATATTGCAAGAAGTAAAGCAGCTGAATTAAATGTAATTGAAGGATTATATTGGGCAGCAGTTGATTCTGCACATGCAGCTCTAATAGCAGCAAATGTAACTCCTCCTTCTCCAGAACACATTCCAATTGATTTAAAAGAAAATTTTGTAAATTCTAAAAAACTAAAAATGAAATATGTGCTTTTTTATAGAGATTTATTAGTTCTTCATAAAAAAATTGCACATGGAGAAGAAAAGAATTTAAAGGGTGTGGAAATTGATAATTGGCAAGAAAAAACACAAGAATTTGTGGAAATAATGGCACAATTAGTTAAAGAATTAATAGATTAATCTTTAAGAGAATTATTTAAATTCTCAAGTTCTTTATCAATATTTTTAGACCTAGCATATTGCTGGTCTAATTTTGCTTCAAGAAATCCTCTAATTATTTTATCATATGGCGCAAAATCTATTTTATGATATTTTTTAATATCTCCTCTTAAAATTTCATAATCATCTATTTTTTGATTTATTCCACTTTTAGGAGTTGTAAGTTCTTTTGCAATTGAAGAAATCTCTTTTCCAATTAAATAGTGTGCTTCTTCTTCATTTAGTTTTTCAAAATCCATTTTTATTTAATAAGTTAAATTTTTATTTACTATCTTCTCTTCCATCTTCTTTTATTCTTTCAAGAATATCTGAGACATATGCATCTCTGTTTTCAGCTGCTAATTTTTTTGAGAGTATTTTTTCATCAGTTTTGTTAAGAATTTGGCTTTTTCCAGGAACATATTTTTCTTTAAAAGCTTCTGGATTTCCTTCTTTATAAAACATTAAATATCCATCTCCAAAAACTCTATCAATTTTTCTATCATTGTCATCATCTACAGCATAAACTGATATTTCTTTTCCATCTTTTGAAAGAGTTGTCTGAACACTATTTATGATATAAGGAATTTCAGATTTCTTAAAATCACTATTACATCCAACTAAACTAGCTCCAGCAAATAAAAAAGGCAGTAATTTTTTAACTATTGTGTTCATTTTACTCTGAATCCTCCTCTGATTGAGTTACAATATCTTCTAAATTCTTTCTTAAAAAAGCTGCTCTTGCTGAAATTGCTTCAGATACTTTTTTATCAACAAAATAGTTTCGATAAATTTCAATAAATTGTTTTTGGACTTCTTCATCTAATTCAGAAAGATATTTTCCAGAATATTTTTCATCTAGACTTGCATTAGAATTCATTAGTGAAAGAACATCTTCTGTTTTAATATTTCCTAAAGCTTCAGTCATTATTTTTGCTGCATTAGAAATTAATTGAGATTCATTAACATTTCCAGAATATCTTCTATTTCCTTGTCTTGAAGCTAATAAAGAATCTATAATATAAGCAGAATTCTCTTCATTTTGAAGAGCAGGAAGATATTTAAATTGTTCAATAGCAGAATTTACTGATTCACCATAATTTCCATTTTGTTCTACAAAATAAGCAGAGGCTAAATCAGTGATAGTCGAATTATTTAGATTATCCAATGATAATTGTCTTTTTTCTTCAGGTGTTGGTTGATTTTCTTCACTCATTTTAATATTCAATTTTTTATATTATTTTAGAAATATTAAACTTTATAAATCTTTCTATTTGTTGTCACTTAGTAATTAGTACAAATATTACTTTTTAATCTCATAAAGAATCTTTATTTTTCCAGGAAGTTTTGATTTAATTTGTCTCAAAACTTTTCTTACAAAGAAAACTGCTTTTTCATTTGGAACAGCAACAAAAAAGATTCTGCTCCCTTTTTTTAAAATTGCTGCTTTACCAGTTGATTTTCCATAAGATAATTGCATTCCAGTTTGCATTCTATCTGCACCTGCACCAGTAAGCATTTTGTTTTCTCTTTGAATATGATGTGGAAAAGGAATAACTTTAAACAAATATTGTCCTCCTAATTCCTTATCAATTTTTTTATTAATAAATTGCCTACAAGCTTCAAGAGCATTGTGTCTTAATTGAACTTTTTCTTCTGAAACAACTGTAAGTTGATAAGGTAATTTTCCTTTGTTAAATAAATCTTCTTTTCCCATTGTAAATTTAACAATTTTTTGATGTGGAACTGTCTTTACATAAGATTTTTGTCTCTTTTTACTAATTCTAGTAAAAGGAACCACTTTTTTCTTTGAATATGCTACAGCTTTTCTTAATGATGCCATTTTATGCTTTTTGTTTCTCCTTTTTTATTGGAGAATTTTTTAAATCTTCTATCTCCACGTCAGTTGTAATTGCTTGTCCTGGAAGTCCTTTTTCAAAAATAGCTCTCACAATTCCCTTATTTCCATGAGCAGAAGAGATTTTTCCCTTAATAATTTTTCCAGCAGGAGATTTCCATTTCACTTCTTTTCCAACTAATTTTTGAGCATCTGCTCTCTTATTCACACTCTCTATTTCTATTAAAAAGTGTCTTTCCTGAATTGTATGTCTTCCTCTTCTAAATTGTACAACTTTTCCTTTCATCATAAAATTTCTCCATTATTTATGGAATTTTGTGAGTTAGAGAATTTTAATTCTCTTTATATATTAGATTAGAATAAATTTAGTTTTTAAACGTTGTGTCTATTTCTTTTCATTTACTAACGCACATCTTTGATTATATTCAACTAAGTCATTAATTAAAATCTCTGCATTTTTTCGTGCATTATCTACTTTATGAGAATTTAATTTTCCTTTTTTAAATTGTAATTTAGCATAAATAATATCTTTTAGAATTCTTAGAGATTGCGGTGAAAATTGTCCTTTTTTAACAAAAGTTTTTTCAAAAGTATCAATAATTTCATTCTGAGATCTTTTACCTGTAACTTCTTTTAGCAAGGTAAAAACATCTTTGTAAATTCTTTCAATTGTTTCTTCATTTGTTTTCTTTTCAATTTGAGTTCTTAGTTCCTTTAATCTTTTAATAAAATCCTCTGTTTGCTTTAGAAATTTATCTATTTCAGCTCCAGATATTTCTTTTATTTTTTCATGTTCATAATCTCTCCAAGTATTAACTACTTTATCTAAAAAATCAATGTATTTCTTTTCAATCATTTTTGTTTCATAAAACTCTTTTTTAAATTCTCTAACTAATTCTTTTTTTGCATTTGGAGGAGGACATCCATTTAACATTAGTATTGCTTGTGCAGGAGTTGTAACTCCCCAAAAAATATTAACAAAAATATCTGATAATAGAGTTCTTTTACTTCCAGGAATTACCTTATCTCCCATTGACATAAATAAATCAATTGCTTCTGGAGAAGGTTTTAATTTACCCATTTTAAGAAGAGCTTTCCAAGGCATAAATGTTCCTCTATCATAAATTGGAACTCCATCTCTAATAAAAGTAAACATTACTGGATGAGCATCTTTTACAGATTCCCAAAAATCAGTTAATAAATAAATTTGAGGCTCTAATTTGTTTTTTACACCTGCCATAGCAGATGCCTCAGCAACATACTGATAAATCATATTTCTTAATCTTTCTTTTAATTCTAGTCTTGGCATTCTTTTTACATCAGTATCATTAATAATTACAAAAACATCTACATCAGAAGTTTTAGCTGCCTCTCCTCTAACTAAACTTCCTCCTAAAACATAACTTACAACATATTTGTCAAATTTTTGAACTACGAGTGATTTATGAATTTCTGCAACTCTTAATGCACCTAAAATTCCTTTATCATAAAGTGGAAAAGACATAGCAATTGCACTAATTAATTCAAACTTACTATCTGAACAGATTTCCCATATTTCAGCAGCAGTTCTAATGTGTAACCAAATCTTTTGCTTTAATTTTTCTATCTCTTTAACAACCTCTGTTTTTATTTTGCTTGCTTCTTTTATTTTTTCTTCTGGAATAATCAAATTAAGATGAATTGCTTTTGCAGTTTCTTTTGGAACTTCCTCTTCCTCTATAAACAAAGGAATTGCTTGAGGAGGTAAAACACTTAATGCCTCAAGATATGGAAATTTTTTTATAATAAAAGATTTTAATTTTTCTATCTCTTTTTTTGTCTTTTCTGCTTCTTTTTGAGCTTTGTTCATATTATCAACATTTGGTTTTTTAGAAGAATATTTGTTATCAATTTCCATTTCAGGAATTTCATTTTCTAATTTGTCATTCTTTGCCATAGTGAAAAAAAAGGAGAATTACTTATAAATGTTTCTTAAACTAAAAATTTAAAAGCTAGAAATATCTTTAGTGAATAATAAATAATTTCAGGATTCAAGGTCCTGTAGTCCAACGGCTAAGACGATTCGTTTACAGGTGTCTAAGTTGTAAAAGATGAAGATGCTAAAAACCGAATAAACCGAGGTTCAACTCCTCGCAGGACCATATTTAGCGAGGAGAAACTCAGATAAAAATAGCAAACTTGCAGGATATTTATTAATTCCTTATCTTCTTTGGGTTAGTTTTGCAATAATTCTAAATTATTTTACTGTTTTTTAAGACTTAAGAATAAGGTTTATAAGTTATTATTCCATTAAATTAGAATAACAAAAAGAGGAAAATGAAATCCAAAATAATATTTATATTTGTATTTTATATATTTTTAATAGGTTTTGTAAGTGCTTCTTATTGTGTTACTGCAGAAGTTGCAGATATTAGTCCAAGTTCAATTGAAGTTGGAGAAGAATTTACAATAGGTATACAAATTGAAAATTGCGGAACAGAGGACCCAGGACTTATTTATTTTGAATTATTAAATCCTCCAATAGACATTTCAATTAAAGAACCATTAATCATTGACATTTCTGGATTAAATTATGCAAACAGTGAGAGATTTATTACCTACCATATAAAAGTAGACGAGCATGCAAGTCCTGGTACATATGTGATTAAAACAACTCTTAGTTATAAAAATTCTGTAAGAAATTACAACATAAGTTTTGATGTAATAGGAGAAAAAGCAGAATTAGGAATAGCTTCTCTTAAGACTAACCCAATACTTCCAAAAGAAGGAGATACAGTTGAATTAACCATGAGAGTTGAAAATACAGGAGATGGAACTGCAAAATCAATAGAGGTTTATATGGATCATCCTTTTCAAGGTTTAAAGCAGTCTTTTATTGGAGCACTGAATTCAGATGAAGATGGTCCAGCTGTCTTAACTTTTGTTGTTGAGGATTATGGAGAGTTTGAATTTCCAGTAATAATATCTTATTATGACGACTTTGGAAAAAAAGAAATAGAAACAAAGATAAATCTAGATGTATTGAAAAAAGAATCTAATATTGGAACAATTTTAATAGTAATTCTTATAATTCTTGTTTTTGGATTTGGAATATATTATTTTGTGAAAACAAAAAGAGCAAAAGATAGAACAATACATCAATTATTGCAAGGAGAAAATTTGAATAGAGAAGAATTAAAAGAACTTTCTAAGAAATCTCTTAAAAAATTTCCAAAAGAAACTCAAAAAGAAAGACTAGAAAGAGTAAAAAAAGAAAGAAGAAAAGAAGAGTTTAAAAGAGAAATATTAGCGAAGTATAAAAAGTAATATGATTGATGATATTCGTGTTGGATTTGTTAGTGCTTTAAGTTCTGTTAAAAGAGGAAATAAGAAAACATTAATCTTTATTATTTTTGTTTTAGCACTTATTTTTATGAATTTGATTTTTCTACCTTCATTTATTGGAGGAATTTCCGGAATGTTTACTAATTTTATGAAATATCCTTATGGAGATATTGTGATTGAGCCTGGAGGAGATAATATTTATATTAACAATGCAGATAATGTTTTACAAAAAATTAGAGCAGTTCCTGATGTAAAAGCTGCAACAAAAAGATTGGATGTAGGAGCATCCATAGAATATAATCAAAAAGTTGTTGGTTCAACTATAACTGGATTATTGCCTTCAGAAGAATATGAGATTTCAAACTATCCTTATATTATTAAAGAAGGAGAATTTTTAGGAGATCTTGCTAGAGATGAAATAATACTTGGTGCAATGTTAGTAGAAGGTTATTTTGGTTCTGAAATTTATGATAATTTAGGAGGAGTAAGAGTTGGCTCTTTAGTTAATGTCACATATTCTAATAATGTTGAAAGAACCTACAAAGTTAAAGGAATTATGGAGGGTACTTTTGAACTTGTTGATTTAAATGCTTTAATTCATTATAAAGAGATTGAAGATGTTTTTGGTCTTAATGAAAGTAAAGCAACAAGTGTTGTAGTAAAATTAGAAGAAGAAGGAGATTCAAAAGAAGTAAAAGAAAAGATAATTTCAGTAGGAGTTAAAGAACCTGTTTTTACAAGTGATGAAAAATCAGATGCAATATTAAGACAAGCTATGCAGAGTATTGATATGATAAATGTAGTCTCTAATCTTGTTAGTTTAATTGTTGGAGCAGCTCTTATATTTATTATTATTTATATTAATACTTTAAATAGAAGAAGAGAAATAGGTATTCTAAAAGCAGTTGGAATTACTCCTAATTCAATTAGGATTTCATATGTATTTATTAGTATGTTTTATGTAATAATGGGAATTTTTGCTGGATTAATCTTGTACTTTATTCTAATGTTTTATTTTATGAAAAATCCTGTAATGTTTTATGAAACCATAAGACTTACTCCAGAAATTCAAAGTGGATTAATAATTAAAAGTATTTTTAGAATGTTAATTATGTCAGTTGTTGCAGGATTTATTCCTGCATGGTTTGTAACAAGAAAAAGTATATTGGAGGCTATTTGGGGAAGATAATGGAAAAAGAAATGATAAAAGTGAATAATTTAGTTCGGTATTATGGCACAGATGGAATTTTAGTAAAGGCTCTAAATGGAGTTTCTTTTAATGTTAAAAAAGGTGAATTTATAATGATTATGGGTCCTAGTGGAAGTGGTAAAACAACTCTGTTGAGAATTTTAGGATTACTAGATAAACCTACTAAAGGAAAATACACTATTAATAATCTTGATTTAGTTGATTTACCAGAAGAAGAGAGAAATTATTATAGATTAACTCAATTGGGTTATGTTTTTCAAGATTATGCTTTGATTAATGAAATGAGTGCTTCTGAAAATGTATATGTTCTTTCACTTATGGAAGGGAAATCAAAAAAAGAATCTCTTTTTGATGCTAAAGAAGCTCTAGAAAAAGTAGGGCTTGGAGACAAATTAGAAAGAGTTCCAAACCAGCTTTCTGGAGGAGAAAAACAAAGAGTTGCAATAGCAAGAGCAATAGCTAAAAAACCAAAAATTTTATTTGCTGATGAACCATGTGCTAATCTTGACACTCAAACATCTGAACAAGTTTTAGAAGTTTTAAATACTCTTAATAAAAAATTTGGTCAAACAATTGTAATGGTTACTCATGAACTTTGGCATACTAAATATGCTTCAAGAATTATTTCTTTGAGAGATGGTTTAATTATTAGTGATAAAAAAAGAAGAGATGGTTTTAAATAAAAAATTCAAATTCTCTTATTTCTTTTTGAAAATAGTAAAGATAGCATAGAGAAAAAAACCAATTCCCAATCCAATAAACATTCCTGCAGCAAGATTATTAAATAAAAAACCAAAACCAAATCCAGTTAATAATCCAGCTAGGATAAATAGAGATGGTCCATCTTCATGTTTTTTGAATTTTTTCATATTTATTTTTCTTTTTTTCATAATATTATAAAGATTTTATAATTATAAACATTTCGAATAGAAAAGAATTAAATATATTAAGATTTTCATAACATCAGCCTTGAGCGCAATTTTAAAGGAAAGGCGTGGGTAGTATAGTGGTTAGTATATCTGATTGCCAATCAGGTGAGCCGGGTTCGATTCCCGGTCCGCGCATACAATTGTTGAGATATCCACTTAAACACAATTATATTAATTGGTGTAATAATAAGTAGTTAAATATGTGTGTAACTATAGAATAACAACATATAGAAAGATTTATAAATAATTGCTTCTGCAGAATATTATGAAAAATATAGCTTCTAAAGTAAAAGATAAGGTAAAAGAACTTTGGAAAAATAGCAGAAAGACAATTCTTCCTCTTGCTACAGGAACAGGATTATATTTAGCTACTTTATTAAATCCCACTAATGCTTATTCTCAAAATCAAAATTCTACAAAATATGATGTTTCAAAATTAACAAATGAACAAAAATTAAGCATACAAAGAGGAGTATCTAAACCCACTTTAAAAGATTCAACAGATACTTATTATATATTTGAATTTAGATTTAATGAAAACCTAGAAGAAGCATTAAAAAATACAAAAAAACCTAAACTTTTTCTTACAGGAGATGCTGCAAAAGAAAGTTACATAAAATTTAACAAAGATACAACTGCAGCAGAATTATATTATCCAAAAAAATATTTTAATGAACAAGGAATAGGAGAAAATATAGGAATTTCTTGGATTCATGAAGGAGCTTCAATTGACCTTTGCAATCCAAATATTCCAGGAACTAAAACAAATCCTCTTTCATCATTTTATTGGAATCCTTCAATAGCTTCTTATAAACAATCTATATCTCAGAAACCTAAAGAACTTGAAAAATCCAGTGAAGGAAAATTAGAAAAAGAATGCTATGAGAAAATAACAATTATAGATAATTCAATTACAAATAATTATTATAAACAAGATACAGCAAAAACCAAACAAGATACAGCACCAATTTCAGAACCAGAAAAAAAATTAAATTTTAATATAATTGCTGGAATAAATGCAAATGATAAATTTTTAGAAGGAAATCTAGGATTAGGTTATGGCCCAGTTACATTTATTGCAAATTATGGAAATGCAAAAAACGAAAGAATTAATGAAATAAAAACAGATCCTTTTCCTAAAACAGGAAGATATGGATATGGAACAAAGGACAATTTAAATGTTAGAGTTGTTGGAATTTCAGCAGAATTACATCCTTTTTTTAATAAGACAGTATCTCCTTTTATTGGAGCAGGAATTAATAAATGGGATTATGATGAAAAGACAATTGAACAAATAAGAGGGCCTAATGACGGAATTATAAAAGAAAATTCAAATTCAATTTCAAAGAGCGAAACTTCTTACAAAGGAAATTTAGGAACAAATGTTAATCTAGGAAAAAATTCAAAATTAGGAGTTAATATTGGATATGATACTAAAGCTAAATTTAATGGAGGGGTAAGATTCACTCACAAATTCTAAAATGACATTAACTAAATATGTTCTTAATGGAGGAAGATTTGAAGTAATAGCAAATGATAAGGGTAAAATAATTAATTATGGAAATAAAGAGGCTTTAGAAAATATAGTAAAATGAATGCTAAATTCCTATTTATATTTGTATTTGCACTTTGTTTAATTGGAAGTGTTAGTGCTGTTACTGTTTATGGAGACTGGCAAGATTCAAGTAATCATGCTTATTTAAAATTAGGAGAAAATTGGGATTTTAATGTTGATTTTTTCACAATGAATTCTCCAATGACTATTAGTATAATTCTATATGATTCTAATTCAAATATTGTAAAGATTTTTGAGAGCAATAAAAAAATATATGATTATTCTTATTTCACAAGTTATACTCTTGCTTCAAATATTATTACAGAGCCAGGAAATTATGAATTAGTTTTAAGAGGTTATGATTGTGTTAATTCTGATAGTCACACATTATATTTAACAGTTAGTATTTCTTCAGATACAAACAAACCAGTAATAACTCTTTTAGGAGATAATCCAGTAACAGTTTATCAAGGCTCAACTTATAATGATGCTGGAGCAACAGCTTATGATGCTGAAGATGGAGATATAACTAGTGATATTATAGTAAGCAATCCAGTTAATATCAATGTAATTGGAACTTACAAAGTTAGATATAATGTTCAAGATTCAGCTGGTAATGCAGCTAATGAAGTTACAAGAACAGTTTATGT
>Ga0190358_1000376_pt1 | contig 13930 bp, 8 predicted proteins | sample 48721812_MG_FD_161666 | JGI IMG/M metagenome (GOLD analysis project Ga0190358, IMG submission 161666) | Hydrothermal vent microbial mat bacterial communities from Southern Trench, Guaymas Basin, Mexico - 4872-18-1-2_MG | ecosystem: Environmental > Aquatic > Marine > Hydrothermal vents > Microbial... | reverse complement strand
TGTGGAATCGATCCCGGCACCGCGCCCCGGCCTGGGTGGCGATCGAGGTAGTGCAGGCTTCGCTGCTCGAGCGGGCCCTGATGTAGCGACAGCCTGCCTGACTGGTTGGCAGTCCTGTCTGCTATTCTTGATATCCTCCAGTATGTCGAGTATTTTTCGACATACTGGAGGTAATATGCTTGAGCGGAGGTTGCGCAACCTGGTGGCCGGCGAGGAACTGGACTACACGCTGTTGATGAGCGCACTGTCCGGATACAAGCGGCCGCGGGACAAGATCACCTCGCTTATTAGAAAGGGCGTGCTGGTCAGGATCAAGAAGGGCCTTTACGTCTTCGGCCCCGAGTTCGCCCACCGGCCCTACAGCCGGGGGATCCTGGCCAATCTGATCTTCGGTCCATCCTGCGTATCGCTGCAGTACGCGTTGGCCCGCCACGGCCTGATCCCGGAACAGGCCGCCTCGGTAACCTCGGTGACTCCCAAGCGAAACAAGTTCTTTGACACCCCGGCCGGCCGTTTCACCTATCGCTACCTCCGCCCGGACAGGTATGCAGTCGGCGTCGCCCGGGAGACGGTGGCCGAGGAAAGCTCATTTCTGATCGCCGCCCCGGAAAAAGCCCTGGCCGACCTGCTGCTTCTATCGGCTCCGGATCATCGGCCCGAAACCCCCGGTGAACTCCTGCGCTACCTGCTCGACGACTTACGCTGCGACGAGGAGTCGCTTGCCAATCTCAACAGCAACCATCTCGAGGAGATTGCCGAAGTGTACCGGAACCGCAAAACAGACCTGCTGGTCCGTGCCATGGAAGAGATCGGAGGCAAGCGATGAATCCGGCTCTGTCAGCGATGCTAGAACGTTACCGGTGCGAGAGCGTGGACGACTACGACCGTGCCCTGCGGGAGATCATTCAGGAGATAGCGCTGCTGGGCCTGTGGCGCTCCAAGTTTTACGAGCGTGCAGCCTTCTACGGCGGCAGCGCCCTGCGTATCCTGCACGGCCTGGAGCGCTTCTCGGAAGACCTCGATTTCTCCCTCCTGCGGCCCGATCCCGGCTTCTCCCCGAAGCGCTACCTGGCGGCCGCCCGAGATGAGTTGCTCGCCTTCGGATTCGAGGTGGACGTTGAGGAAAAAATCAAGCGCGCCGGCGGGCCCATCCGCTCCGTCTTCATCAAGGGCGGCACCAAGAAGCTGATGCTCGACATCCAGGTTCCATACTCGATAGTATCCCGGATCCCCACCAACCAGAGGGTGAAGGTGAAGCTGGAGCTTGATGTCGATCCTCCGCCAGGCTTCAAGACCGAGGCAAAGACTCTCTACCAGCCGATTCCGTTTAGCGTCCTGGCCTTCTCGCAGCCGGACCTGCTGGCGGGTAAGCTCCACGCCGTCTTGTGCCGTCGCTGGAAGAAGCGCGTAAAGGGCCGCGATTGGTACGACCTGGTCTGGTTCCTTGCCCGCCAGACTCCCGTCCGCCTGACCCACCTCGAGGCTCGCCTGATCCAGACCAACGACTGGCCCCCGAAAAAGCCACTGACAAAGAAGGCCCTGTCCAGCTTGCTCTTGAAGAGCATCGACTCAACCGACTTCGAGTCAGCCAGAAACGACGTCGCCCCCTTCCTGGATGACCCGCAGGTCACCGCCCTGTGGTCCCCGGCGTTCTTCCGGGATCTGATCCGCGATCGTTTGAAAACAACCTGATCGACGTGATGGGGAACCCCTGCCCCTCACCTTTGGGATCCAATCCGGCGTATCGAGGTACGAGCCGCTGAAGCCGGAGGCGGAGTTGCCCCCCAGACGTGGCTTTGCTATCTTTTCTCTCAGCAACGACAGGGGTTACGGTGGACAGAGACACGCTCATCATGAAGGCCGTTTCCGCACCCGCGGAAATCAGGGTCACCTTCGCCACTGCCGATGGCGGCCGACGCCGGCAGGTCTTCGACCGGGCTTTCCGGGTGGGACGCGAGGACAGCTGCCAGATCGTGCTCGCCGACGACGTGGTCAGCAAGCAACACCTGGAAATCTACCGCGACCAGGAAGGCTGGTGGGTGCGCGATCTCGGCAGCATGAACGGCACCTTCCTCAACGGTGAACGCGTGCAACACGCACAGATAACGCGTGATTCGGAGATCCAGATCGCCCCCGACGGGCCCGTCCTGAGCGTCGAACTCCTCAACAACGAAGACACCACTCTCGTGCAGGCCTCTGCGCCCCCTGCCGGTGGAGGGCAACCGCAAGAGCACCGGCCCGAGACGGTGCCGGATCTTTCCGCCGAGTCGCCAGCGGAGCAGGTTCCGCAATCGGTTACCCAGGTGCTCGAAAAATACACCAGTGACGAGCCCGATCATGACGTCGGGCCCCACACGCTCGTCATGCGCCAGGCCTTCAGCAGGGTCAGGAATGCGGCCCGGGCCCGCTACCGGGTCATTATCCTGGTGGCCGGTGGCTTGCTGGTCATCGCCGTTACCATAGCCGTCTTCCAGCACCTGAGGCTGGCCAAGCTAACCAGGATGGGCGTGGACATCTTCTACAACATGAAAGCCCTCGAAATCAGCATCGAGAAGTTGCTGGAGCAGGCGGCCCGCAGCGGCGATACCGCCCAGTTGGACAAGCTGGCCGAGCAACGCCGGCAGCTCGACGAGATGAGGCAGCGCTACCGCGCCTACGTCGAGGAGACCGGCATCCTGTCGCTCTACCCCGATCCCCAGGACCAGCTGATCTTCAAGGTGGCGCGCCTGTTCGGTGAATGCGAACTGAACATGCCGCACGAGTTCATGGCGGCGGTGAAGGAATACATCCAGAAATGGAAATCGACCAGCAGGCTGCGGGAGGCCGTACGCCGGATCGAAGAACACGGCTACGCCGCCCGGGCATTCAGGATCATGGTCGATGCCAGCCTGCCGCCGCAATTTCTCTACCTGGCACTCCAGGAAAGCGATTTCAAGCCGCGGGCCATCGGCCCCAGGACGCGGTTCGGCATCGCCAAGGGGTTCTGGCAGATGATCCCCACCACCGCCGCCCAGTTCGGACTGCGTACCGGGCCACTGGTGGAACTACCTCGTTACGACCCGCGAGACGAGCGCTTCGACTTCGACAAGTCAACCATCGCCGCCACCAGGTATCTCAGGTACATCTACAACACCGAGGCCCAGGCCTCGGGCCTGCTGGTTATCGCCTCCTACAACTGGGGACACAACAACATCCGCCGCCTGCTGCGCAAGATGCCCGAAAACCCGCGCGTCCGGAACTTCTGGAACCTGCTGGCCCAAAACAAGATACCTCGCCAGACCTACGACTATGTCCTGTACATAGTGTCGGCCGCGGTCATCGGCGAGAATCCCGCCCTGTTCGGCTTCGACTTCGCCCCTCCCTTGGAGGGGCTGGAATAGTGGAGGATAGCCATGAAAACATCGTGCTTACGGATGCTCCCTGCCGGGTTGCTGTCGTTGCTGGTGGCCATCGGCCTGCAGGGAAGCTGCCAGGAGTACTCCGGAGACCAGGAGTGTGACCCGGCCCTGGGTGCCGAGTTCTACCAGTGTCCCGACGGCAGCCAGGTGCCCTGGTGCTCCTGCAGCGACGGCCAGTGGGATTGCCTCCAGCAACCGCAGCAGCAGTGCCCGCGTGATTCATCCTGCGACGACGGCAGCACTCTCACCTGCAACGACGGCGAGCCCGATTGTCCCGACTGGGAGATGCCCGCCATCATCGAAAGCTGCTGGCTGTGCGTGAATCCCGATACCTGCCGTCCCTGGTCGGAACCGGGTTGCCGGACCGACTCCCAGTGCCCGCCGGCCGAGCGCTGCGATGATTGCGCCCGCGGCTCCTGCCCGGACTGCGAGGACTGCGTGGCCGACTGCCTGCCCCACGGCTGTCCCACCGAGGACCAGGCCGACTGCAAGATGCCCCGTCCCGACTGTGACAACGGCCAGGTGGCCGTCGTCAGCGACGGCTGCTGGGTATGCGTGGACCTGGCAACCTGCCTGCCTTCCCGCGACACCTCCTGCGACGACGGCAGCGACGTTCTCTGCGACATGATTCCTCCTCGCTGCCGGGAAGGCGAGATCCTGGCCGCCCAGAATGCCTGCTGGGTGTGCGTGAACCCCGCGACCTGCCGGCCCTGGGGGGAAGCCGGCTGCAAGCAAGACACCGACTGTTCCCCCGAGGATTTCTGCGATCCCTGTGGCACCTCGTCTTGCCCGCTCTGCGGCGACTGCCTGCCGGCCTGCACACCACATGGTTGTCCCAGCGAGCAGGAGTTGCTGTGCAACTGCGCCCGTCCCGACTGCGGCAGCAAGGCGGTGGCGGTGATCAGCGACGGCTGCTGGATCTGCGTCGACCTCAGCACCTGCCAGCCCACCGGCGAGGGCTGCTGACCCCCCCAGTTAGGTGGCGGGCACTTCCGTTATCACTTCGAGCAGCCGTTCCAACTCCTCCGTGGTGTTGTAGGCGTGGGGGGCGATGCGCAGGTTGCCGCCGCGCACCGACAGCACGATGCCGGCCTCGCTGAGACGAGCCTGCAAGACCTCGGCGTCGAGACCGGGACGCCCCACCAGCAATATACCCGACTTCTCGGCATCATGTTGCCGTGGCGAGAGGATCTCGAAGCCACGGGCAACCAGTTTCGCGGCGAGAAAATCGGTCAGCTCGATGATACGCGCGGCAACACGCCCCTGGCCGGCTTCCAGCAGCAGCTCCAGAGACCCCTTCATGCCCCGCAGTCCGGCTCCGTTATAGGCGCCTTCCTCGTAGCGGGCCGCCCAGGATTTCAACGGCTGCTGGAGATCGAAAAACTCGAAGGGCTTCTCCACCGCCAGCCAGCCCTCGAGTGCCGGCTCTATGCGCTCCAGAGCACGGTCGGAGACATATCCCAACCCGGCGCCTTCCGGCCCCAGCAACCACTTGTGAGCGTCGGCTGAGAGAAAATCTATTCCGTTCGCGGCGACATCGACAGGAAACGCCCCCAACCCCTGTATGGCATCGATGACGCAAAGGGCATCGACCCGCCGGCACAGCTCGGCCACCGCGGCCAGATCGATGCGAAAACCGGATAGAAACTGCACGAACGAGACACTTACCAGCCGGGTCTTTCCATCAACCGCCCCGGCCAGGTCATCGATGAGCACGCGCCCCTGCCGCTGCGGTACCAGGCGCACTTCCACCTCCCGGCGGCGCAGCGGCAACCAGGGCCGCAGGTTGGCGGGAAACTCGCGCTCCACCAGCACGATGTTGTCACCCTCTCCACAGGGCAGGCCGGTAGCGGCAATCCCCAGTCCCTGCGTGGTGGAGCGCACGAAAAAAACCTGCTCGGGCCGGGCCCCCAGCAAGCGGGCGCCGAGCTGGCGGGTCTCCGCCAGCATCTGCCAGACAAAGTCCGGGTAGTGCAACGCTCCGTGGCGGGCCAGCTCGTCCAGGTATTCCTCCATGTACTGCCGGCAGCGGCGCGGCAGCGGCGACACCGCGGCGTGGTTCAGGTAAACGAGATTTTCCGTAACCACGAACTCGTCACGAAGTTGCTGCCACCATTCCATTCCGGTTCCCTTTCCCATCCAGCGCCCGGCAGCTCCCCGGCAGCGATCACGCTCTGGCCGGAGACCCAATGTCAGTGACCCGTGATAGCATAGCGGCGAGGAGGAAGAAAGCAGATGAGAACGAAGACATCACAGACCAGCCCCATCGGTATCAACAAGATCACCCCGGAATACGGTCAGCGGGGCTGGATTGCCATCACCCTGGCCCCGGGCAAGAAAACCAAGGGTGGCCGCAATTACTGGGACCGCGACCTGGCCGCCGACCTGGACCGGCTCGTGGAACTGGGCACAACGGTGTTGGTGTGCTTTCTCGAGGACGACGAGCTGGTCAGCCTGCGCATTCCCCATCTGGTCGAGCAGGCCACCGCCCGCGGCCTGGAGGTAAAGCGGTTTCCCTTCCACGACGGCAGGGTTCCCAGCGATATGGAACGCACCCTGCGCCTGGTGCGGGAAATTTGCCGATTGTACCACGACGGCCAGCGCATCGTCATGCACTGCAACGGCGGCCTGGGCCGGGCCGGCACCATGGGTGCCTGCGTGCGCCTGGCCCTGGGGCTAGACCGCGCACCGGCGCAAGCCATCGTGTCCATCCGCCGGGCACGCGGGCGCCGGGCCATCGAGACCAGGGGGCAAGAGGCCTTCATCAGTCGCTTCCTGCATGCCTGGCGGAGCCAGGATGAGGACAACTCCTGGCCCACCGACGACGAACGGGTCGCGGCGGCAGAGCGGCGCCGCGGCGGCTGGTACGGCCTGGCGGTGGGCGACGCCCTGGGAGCACCACTGGAATTCATGTCGGCCGAGGCCATCGCCGACAGGTTCGGTCAGGTGCATGACATGCAGGCCGGGGGACCCTGGCAGGCCGGCGAATGGACCGACGATACCGCCCTGGCCATCTGCACGGCCAGCGCCTACGCCGACCCTTCCGAGGGGTTCCTGCCCAACCAGGCGGTGAGCTGCATGCTCCAGTGGTACCAGGCCGGGCCCAAGGACATCGGCAACCAGACCCGGCTGGCCCTGGAACTGCTTGCAGGCGGCATTCCCCCCAGCAAGGTGGCGAAGGAGATCAAACGTCGCCATCCCCTGGGAGCGGGAAACGGCTCGTTGATGAGAGCAGCCCCGACCGGGCTGGTCAGGTGGCCCGAGGACCCGCGCCTGATAGAAGAATCGCTGCAGCTTTCGTCCTTCACCCACCCCGACGAGCGCTGTACCAGTGCCTGTGCCGTTTTTAACGTGGCCCTGGCCACGCTGGTGTTCAAGGGTCCAGACCCCGGGCAGGCGCTGGAGGCGGCCGCGGCGGCGGCCGTGGGTCTGCACCGGGAAGTGGCAGAGCTGGTGCAAGGGGTTCTCGAGCACCGCCCGCCCCGCTACGCGGACATGCCCATCGGTTACGTGCTGCTGTGCCTGGAGCAAGCGTTGCTGGCGCTACGCGACGCCGGGTCGTTCGAGCAGGGTCTGGTGAAGGTCGTCAACCAGGGCGGAGACAGTGATACCAACGGTGCCGTGGCCGGAGCCCTCCTGGGAGCCCGCTTCGGGTACCAGGGCATTCCCCGACGCTGGTTGCAGGCACTCCGGGGCAGGCAAAAGCTGGCCCGGGCCCACGACTGGCTGGTAAAGACCATTGACTACCGCGCCGTGTTCGACATGGACCTACCCTTCTGAACCAGTTTTCTAGCCAGATCGTCCCGCCAGCCTCCGGTCCAGCCCCGAGGCACGCTGAATGGGCCGGGCCAGTGCCTGCCGCAACGTTTCCCCGTCACCCAGGACCAGCAGTCTCTGGCGTGCCCGGGTAACCGCCGTATAGATAAGCTCTCGGGTGAGGATGGGTGCCTCGTGTCCCGGTACCACCAATGCCACCTGCTCGAACTCCGATCCTTGCGACTTGTGCACCGTCATGGCCAGAACCGTCTCACAGGCAGGCAGCACCGCCGGGGCATATTGCCGCACACTCGAACCGGAAGCGCCGGTGCCGGCATCCGGAAAAGCTACCACCAGGTCACGCCCGCTCGGCACCACGATGCCGACATCTCCGTTCATGAGGCCCAGGTCGTAGCGGTTCTCGGTGATCAACACCGGCCGGCCGTTGTACCAGAGCCTGTCCCGGGAAAAGCAGCCGGTCAGCCCCCGGTGGCCAGCACCAGCCCCGGTCAGCTCTCGCAACAGCTGTTCCATGCTGTGGTTGAGTCCTGCCACACCTGCCGCTCCCCGACGAAACGGCGTCAGGATGCGATAGCGGGAAAACTCCTCCAGCAGCTTCCCGGCGGGTGCCCCCTGAACGCAGGAGCCGGCGTACCGGCGATAGCCCTCGGCCAGGCGCTCCAGGTGTTCTCCCGGAGGATTCCGGCCCCGGAAAGACAGGAACTCGATTTCCGGCCGGCCGGTACGAAGCAGTTCCAGCGCCCGCTCCAGCGCTCCCTCGTCATGCTCGATGGCGGAGATGGTTCCGGCCAGCTCCTGCAGGGCACTGCCCTCCCCGGCACGGTGACTACGGGTCAAGCGAAACAGGTTCTCGCGGCGACCGGCAAGTCCCCTGACCAGGTCACCGAGCACGCACCCGGCCTCCACCGAGGCCAGCTGATCGGCGTCGCCCACCAGCACCAGGGTGGCATCCGATCGCAGGGCAGCAAGCAGGCGATACATCATCTCCAGGTCCACCATCGAGGCCTCGTCGATGATGACCAGTTGCTGCGGCAAGGGATTTCCCCGGTTGTGGAAAAAATGGCCCGTCTGGTGAAAGCTGGCTCCCAGCAGCCTGTGCAGGGTACAGGCCTCCAGCGTTTCCAACCAGCGACGAACCGGTGGCTGCGGAACGTACTCATCCAGGTCCTCTCGCAACGACTCCGTGATGCGGGCCGCTGCCTTGCCCGTGGGGGCGGCCAGTGCCACCTGGGGCTGGCCGGGGGTTGCTCGCCCGGCCTGCCATTCCTGCCACCAGGCCTGGAGCATGAACTTCAAGGTAAAGGTCTTTCCCGATCCCGGTCCGCCGGTGAGAACCACCAGCCGTTGCCCCAGCACGGCCGCCACCGCCTGCTCCTGTGCCGGTTCCAGCCGCACTCCCGGCGAGATGTCCCTGGCGGCGGTCTTTCGGGGTTCTTGCTCGAGACGCCGGTTGATCATCTCCGCCACGTCTTTTTCCAGTTCGCAGTAACGGCGGCTGAGCAACCGGTGCGCCCTGCTGCCGTTGTCGGGTCGGGCCTCGGCATCGAGCAGGACAAAGGGACGATTCTCCCGGCCGCTGGAATCGACAAGCCTGCTTCCTGCGACCAGGGTCTTCCATTCCTGCGGAGCGAGCTTGTCTGCCGTTTCCTGCGGATAGTCCTTCCTGCTCGCAAGCAGGCGCTGTGCGAGACGAGTAAATTCCATTCCCACGTGACCGTAGCGTGGCTCGCGCAGGGCGAAGGCCAGTGCCAGCAAGACCCGCGGGTCTTTCTCGCCGGCGCGGTGGGCCAGGGTATCCACGGTATAGATGTCGCTTTCGCCGAGTTCACCCTCGGAAAAAAGCGGCAGAACCACTCTTTCGAACTCTTCATTCTTCAGGTAGAGCCGCATTTCCACCACCGTCCAGAAGCGCCGAGAGCTTCTCGATGAACCGGCCCCGGGGGCGGACGAAGAACACCCCCTGGCCCGGCGGGCATCCCGGCCCGATCATGCCACGCACGAAGAAATAGTAGGCACCGCCGAAGTCCCTCTGGTAGCTGTAGCCGGCGAGACGCGATTGCAGGAAACGATGCAGGGCCAGGGTATAGATGACCAGTTGCAGCAGGTAGTGATGCCGATTCATGGCCCGCAAGAGATTCTCTTCCGTGTAGTCGTCGGGCCGACCGCGGCCCAGGCGATTGGACTTGTAGTCGGCCAGGAAATAGCGGCGGCGGCCATTGGCCTCGGCCCGGAAAACCAAGTCGATCTTGCCGACCAGCAGGCCGGCGAGAGCCCCGTCGAGTGGTTTGTCCTCCCAGCCCAGTTCCTGGCCGAGTTGCCCGGGCAACGCCTTCCGGACGAGATCGAGGAATCGTCTCCTGTCGAGCGTCCCTTGCCTGCGGCTCCAGGCCGTACCACCTGCCAGGGGAAGCGAGAAATCCAGCTCGCAAAGTCGATCGACATTGCCGATATCGGCAAGTGTCAGCCCCGCCAGGGGCTCACCGACATCGGTTCGCATGATCAGCGGCAGTTGCCGTGCCAGGAGCCGGTGTTGCTGCTCCCCATCGATACCATGGCGCCGCCCGCTTTCCGCCACCAGCCCCATAAGCCCCGGTGGTGGTTTTCCCGCTGCTCCGGAACCACGCAGGCTTGAAAAATCGACCAACTCCAGAACCTCGTGCACCCAGTCACCAACGCGCCGGCCGGCCCCGAGCCGCTCCAGGAAAACCGGCTCGTCGGCAGGCGCCTCGGCCTCTGCGGCCAATGATTCGCTGTCTGGATCGTCGTGCTCCTTTTCCCGCTCCTCCGGAGGAACAACTTCGTCACGCGCCGCTCCCGCCAGCTCGCTGAACGAGTGTACCCGCCAGTCGAGCGAGACATCGAGGTTGTCCAGCGAGCGAGCCTGCAACACCGGCCTGGTCCCCTTCTCCGGCTTTTCCCCCCGATAGGGTTCACACTGCAGGTCCTTCTTTTCGACCAGGCTCACCTCGATCAGCCCGTCGCCGAACTCATCATGATGCTGCGCCAGGCGGGCAAACAACCGCTTGCCGTTCTCACACCACTGGTCATCGCCCCTTTTTCTGCCCGGCTTGGCGGGCTTGAGCCTGTTCCCGGTCGTTTCCAGCGGCTCGCCCCGGTCTCGCAGGAGCAACAACCCCGCGGGGGAAGTCTCGACGTTGCTCCCCGCCACTCCGTAGTAGAGCACGCACTGGTGCCTGGCGCGAGTGAGGGCGACATAGAGCAGGCGCATATCTTCCTGCAGGGACTCGCGGCGTCGCTTTCTCACGGTTTCCTTTGGAGCATCCATGCCGGCCCAGATGTGAAGGGGATAGTCGCCCTCCCGGCACTCGTGGTAAGAAAAGACATCTCCCTTCCTGGCGCCCCCGGAGCCGGCCCAGAAATACGGCAGAAACACGATGGGAAACTCGAGACCCTTGGCCTTGTGTACCGTGAGCACGCGCACCGCTTCTTCATCGGTATCCAGGCGAATCTCGGCTGCCTCGCTCTCCACGGTGCTGTTCTGCCTCTGTCGTTGCAGCCACTGTCGAAGTCCCCCCAGTCCCAGGCGCTGCCGTATCCGGGCCTTGTGCAAGAGCTCACCCAGGTGACGCAGATCGGTGAGCAACCTCTCGGCATCCGGCCGGGAGAAAAAGCGGGCCTGCTGGGGCCACCTGCTGGCCAGCATGGCGTTGAGCGCGGCGATGATGCCCGTGGCCTCGGCCTGTTCCGACCACCTGGCGATATCCGCCTGCAGTTGTTCGAGCCTGGCCCCGCCTGGATCTTTCCCGCCACCCGGGGGTTCTTTCGTCAACTTATCGAGTTCCCAGGCCCTGAAGGCGAATAGCGGCATGACTGCCAGGGCGCGCGCGGCACGGCTGCTGGCCGGTTCTACCAGGGCCTCCAGCCAGAGAGATACCATCCGCGCCGCCTCGCTGGCGAAGACGCTTCCCGAAAGGGAGGTCACCGCGGCGACGTCAAGCTTCCTGAGCTCACCAGCAATGGCAGCCGCCTGGTCGTTGGTGCGCACCAGAACCGCGATATCGGAAGGAGCCACGGAAAGCCAGCCTGGCCGGCCGCCGTCGTCTGCCCGGTTGATCTGCGCACCGGATTCGAGCAGCCTGACGATGTCGGCTGCCACCAGTCGGGGAATCACCCTTGCGACCTTTCCCTTGCTGGAAAAAGCAGACGCCGGCAGAAGCCGGTCGCCGAGCCAGCGGATGCTCATGGCCCGCAGAGGTCTGCCCGCTGGATCGCGAATCCTGCTCCTGCGTTCGGGGACTTTTCCCGGGGGAACCCGGGCCGGGTGAAACGACACAAAATCTTCCCTGAATCCGAAAACCTCGTGGTCCTTTGCGGGAAGTTCCCCTCCCGGTTCGGCGGCGAGATACAAACGGTTCAGGGCTTCGAGGTAGCGCTGGTCGGAACGCCAGTTCACGTCCAGGGTCACGCGCCGCTCCGGACGAATCACCTCCTGGGCACGGGCGGAGACGTAGACGTCGGCACCGCGGAAGCCGTAGATGGACTGCTTGGGATCTCCGACGAGGTAGAGATAGACGTTGTTCCCGTCTCCCAGCCAACCGTGTTCGAAGATGTCCCATTGCACCATGTCGGTGTCCTGGAATTCGTCGACCAGCACCGCGGGCCAGGCCCGGCGTAGCTCCTTGGCCAGCTTGAGGCCGTCGTCTCCGCGGAGGGCCTGGGCAACTCTCTGCAACAGTTCATCATAGGTAAGCAGGCGATAATCGTGCAGCCGTTTCCGGAACTTCTGGCGAATCCATTGCACGAATTCCCGGCGGGGATGGTCGCCCGTTCCCCCGAGAGATATCACGGCCGCCGGCTTGGCAATCACCTGGGTCCCCAGCTTGATGAGTTGCTCGCGCTTGAGGCCACCGCTCTGGCACAGGGCCAGCGTGTCCGCCGCCGCCGCGGGCTTATGGAACAGCTTGCTGGTCAGGTAGTCATCCACGAGTTCCTCGACCAGCTCACCGGGGGTTTCCAGGAAGTCCTCCACGGCCAGGTGGCCGGTGTACTCGGGCCAGGTGCCGAGGACCAGCTGACAGAAGGAGTGGATGGTGGAGATGGTGGCCCGGTCGAGATCGCCGCGGGCCCGTTCGAGCCTGGCGACCCGCCTGCGCCTCTCATCGTCGGTGCAGTCGCGGAGTTCTTCGAATGCCGGATCGCGTATGCCGCCTTCCCGGGTTGGCTCCTGTTGCAGCACTTGCATTGCCTGCCGCAGCCCTTCACGGATGCGTTCGCGCAACTCGGCGGTGGCAGCCTTCGTGTAGGTGACGGCCAGGATGTTCTCTATGGGTACATCTTCCCGCGCCACCAGGAAGACCACCAGGTTGGTAATGGTGTAGGTCTTACCGGTTCCGGCGTCAGCCTGGATCAACCAGGCACCGGGATGGAGGACGTCGCCGATTCTTTCCAGCCGGCTCATTCTTTCCCGCTCCCCCGGGATCCCTTCTTCACCTGGGCGTCAAGCAACGGCCGCCAGAGAATCCCGGCCAGCCTGGCGAAGTCATCGTGCTCAATGGGCAGCACCTCCGGGAACATGACCTTCCAGTACTCGTCTTCATCGCCGCTGCTGTATGGAGGCGCGAAGTAAACATCATGAGGATCTCTGCCAGCGGCGAGCTTGTGGCCGGCCTTTTCGGGAAGCGGCAGCCGGCGGTGCAGCGCTTGCAGGTACAACTCCAGTAGCGTGCGCAGCGTCTTTTCCGCCTCTGCCCCGGGCCGATCGAGGCGCAGTTTAACAGGCTGCTTCTCCCTGCCCCAGATGACGCTCTCGACCACCTTCTTTTCCTGACAGGCCACAGACAGCATCCTCACCCAGGCGTCGAGGAGGTACCTCTCCGCCCGGGGATTATCGTGCACCAGCCTGGTTATCAGGTAGCCGTCCTCCCGGGGTGAAACGAAGGCGGTGAAGGTCCCCTCCAGCACCACGTCTACTGCCGGCTCCCCGAAGCCCTCGACCGCTGAAAACGCCAATTTCACGTCCAGCGACTGTTCGGCCATATCCCGCGATTCTGCCCGCGCCCTTTCCATGATATTCTGCAACTCCCCGGCCTTCTCGTCGAACCAGTCCTCGCCGGCCTGTCCCAGCGGCAGCGCGCCTTCGGCCCGGAGAAGCTTTCTCAGGTCTTCTTTTTCACGCGACGACAGCAACCCTTCCAGGATACGCCGCGAAAGCTGCCATTTCTCGAGATTGGCTGGTTCAACCGGTTCGCGATCCTTGAGTTCCAGCTGGTAGTCGTCCAGGTGGACGCCGAGTCTCCGCCGCAGCAGATGCCTGGCCGGGTGGCGCAGGCAGGTGATGAGCTCATCAATGGTGACCCGCAACGGTTCTTGTCCGAACTCCACCGGGACCGGGAGCGATTCCCCTTCAGCGAGCGGTCCGGCAGGTTCGACCCGGTCATTTTGTAGTTGCCTGGCGATTTCGACGGCGCGCCTATCATAGCTGAAAACCGCGCTGCTGCCGTCGAAGTACTTGTGCGAGAAGGGCTGCAGCGGGTGTTGTCGAACCAGCGTCTCCCGGGCCTGTCTGCGCCTGTCCGGGTCGACAATCGGCTGCAGCAAGACCTCCAGGAGTTGTTCTACCGGCCCCGCCGGATGGCGCCGCTCGTTCTTGTGGGGATCGCGTGCGGTGTAGGTGACAACCAGGTTGCTGCCGGCGCAAAGAACGACCTCGGCAAGAACCTGCAGGTCCTCGAGGCGTTCGTCGGGGATACGCCAGGCCGTCGTCCGGTTACCGCTTCCAGCGGCGAACCACTCCC
>Ga0190358_1000372_pt1 | contig 14001 bp, 9 predicted proteins | sample 48721812_MG_FD_161666 | JGI IMG/M metagenome (GOLD analysis project Ga0190358, IMG submission 161666) | Hydrothermal vent microbial mat bacterial communities from Southern Trench, Guaymas Basin, Mexico - 4872-18-1-2_MG | ecosystem: Environmental > Aquatic > Marine > Hydrothermal vents > Microbial... | reverse complement strand
CACGTCCTGACCTTTCTTTATCAATTTACAAAAACTTCTTATAAATCAATGCTCTAGGCCAAACGGGTCGCACCACCGTTCTTGAGCCGCCGCTAGGTCGGCTCCAAGACCAAGTTAGAATTAATTTTACCTGATTTCCAATTATTATGGTGCTATTCCTAAGATTAAAACAGGAAGATCAATATTTGATACTCCTCTATTTTTTAAATCCCAAACAAACTGCTCAAAGTAGCTAACTCCAGTAGACATTTCATCAGCTAAATCCTTAATAGGAACGATTTCAACTCCAACTTCTATACCAGCCAATTTCCTAAAAATAGTCATTTTTGCACAGACGTTATATACCATAAAGGCATATTTTCCAAATTGCACCTCTACACCAACTTTATCTTTAACAAAATCCATTTCTCTGAAAGGTATTTTACCAACAGATTTTGGTTCATAACCTTTAATATAATGCTCATTAGAATAATCACATCGTACCTTATAATTTGTCCATTCCTTTGGAGCAAAATATTTTTTAAATTCTTTATTTAACTCAACAGGACTAAATAGCATTTTATCTGTCATTGTTTTTTCTTTGCTTTTCTTATTCTTACATAACAAAGCATCTGCACATACAATAACTTCTTTTATTTCCTTCAGATAAGATGGATATTCAGTTTCTATTTTTTCTTTACCAGCATTGAAAGAATATTCAGCTGCTATAATCATAACAATTTTTCCTGTTGCTGCAATTTCCATTCGCTAGGAACATGCGATATTTTTTCATTTTCAGTTGGTTTGTGAACAGGTTTTCCTAATTCCCTTTTTCTCAATCTTCCGTTTTCCAAGTCATTAATTCTTTTCATTGAAATATCACAATATTCTTTTTCTTTGTCAATACCAATGGTTTTTCGGTTATGTAATAATGCTGCTAGTAAAGTCGAACCAACTCCCATGAAAGGGTCCAACACTACACCATATTCATTTGACAAAGATAATACTAATCTTTCTACTAATTCAATTGGGTATTGGCAAGGATGAATCGTTTTTTCAGGATGATTTGATTTAACATTTGGAATATCCCATGTACAAGTATCAAAATCTGTGACAATTATTTCCCAAATATCAGAAGGATTTTTTCCTTTTGGGTTGCAAGAAAGTTGGCCTTTCTTATTACCTTTAAAATGTCTTTTGCCGGGATATTTAGAAGGTACCCTAACTGGATCTAAATTAAAAATATAATCATCAGTTTTAGAAAACCACAAGATAGTTTCATATCTTCCAGAAAACCTTTTCTTTGCATGTAATCCATGTCCAAAATACCAGATAATTCGATTTCTTAACTTCATCCCCAAATCAAATTTAAATATGTCATAATAGTAAATATCAAGCGGAAAAACTTCACCTTTTTCTATATAATTACCAACTTGCCAACAGAAATTGCCTTCTGGTTTTAATATTCTGTAACATTCTTCTATAACTTGTTTCTGGAATACAAAGTATTTTTTAAAGCTTTGACGGTTCTCGTATGATTTTCCTAAGTTATATGGTGGAGAACTAACTATTAATTCAACTGTTTCACTTGGTATTGTTCTTAATAATTTTAATGTATCTGTGTTTGCAATCAGTACATCAAAAGGTTGTTCATATGTATTACTTACTAATATATTTAATTTTTTATTGTCAAACATTGATAACAAATGATGTATCCTTTTTTCCAAAAAATTTCTAAAGTTTCTTCTTTCATTATATTTATAATGAACCCACTAACTCTTATGTTAATCGGCATTAGACATGGATGTAAAATGTCCGATTCAACGACTGGTTATCCATCGTTCCAACCGACCAAAGCGACTCGGAGAAGCGCTGGAAGGGCGGAGCGTCTCAGCAGGATAACACCATTCTTGAGCGGCTGAAAGTCCGCCTCCAAGATAAAGTTAGATAAGGTGCATGACGCTATCGCTTATGCACCCTACCAAATTAATTAAACATATACGGCTTACGAGTTACCAAATTAATTAAACATATACGGCTTACGAGTTTTCGCATGATTTATCTTTATAAACCAATACTTTGGGTCAAACGGGTCGCACCACCGCTCTTCAGCCGCGCGGCTTTTTGCGTCGGCTGCAAGGCAAAGTTAGAGCTTTTTTATCCAACAACTACTTCCTCTTTTTTTAATAAGAGGAATACCTTTCTTGAATTTTTCTTCATGAAAACGAAAAAGAAAGTTATTATAAAAAATGATACTAAACGCATTATTGTATTGTAAAAATGCCCTCAACATATAATCTTCATTCCATGCCACTCCAGTATAAATAAATCTTTTTGGATATTCGAAAGGATAAAAAATATCATGGAAATGGATATAAACCCCTTGATTGAGATATGGTAAAATTTCAAAAAAAATGTAATTAACATCACTGTTCACCTTAGAAACATGAGTTGAATCTATGAACAAAATATCACCAGCAGACAACGACGAGAATTTACTTAGAGGAATATCTTGAAGTTTCTTAGAAATCACTTCAATCTTGTTTAAATCATTCTCTTTTATTAGTGAGAACAATTTTTGCGGATAAGGTTCAATGAATGTACAAGAGATAGAATTATTAAAAAATAATTCATTAGTATCTAATGTCATACATGACGAATAACCCGAACCAACTTCAATAATCTTCTTGGGTTGTAGATGCCTAATCATAGAGTATAAAATTAGGCCATCTGAGTAACCATAAGAATTATTATTGTCAATACTTTTTTTAGAAAAATACCTCAATTTATCCATTTTGTCTTTGTTATCAAAAGGTATTTCTTGGTAGTATTTTACAAATTCATTAAGCAAAATGAGTTGCTTTGATTCATTCAGTTCAATACTAGGTATTTCATTTGAAAACGACTCAAAAATTTCTTTTTCTTTGAGCTTTATATCTTCTATAAGGGGATAAGGTGAATAAAAATGCCCAGGCAAGTGTGCCATTTGTTCCCTTTCACGAATAATTTTTCCACAGTAAGGCATTTTTTTGAGCAGTATTTTTATACCACGTTTTAAAATATTTTGCGACATGTATGATTTCTCTCTATCTAACTACTTATTATAAGGCCAATTTTCCCTGTTATTCCTAGATATTGACCGGAAATTCAGGCACATTTTCCCTCATAACTAATTATCCTGACTTTTTTCCCTCATAATAAACGTATTGACCGGGTTATCAGGAAGATTTCCCCTGTTTAAAAATTATCCTGTCAAATAGACTTGACATTATTTACCAAAACAAGCATACTGAATCATCTAATGCTTAATAAATTCATTATAATTAAAATTTAAATCTATGTCAAGCGAAAATCCAAAAAAAATAATTTGTCAACCGAAATGCGGAATTTAATGCGGCGTTTGCATTATTCTTTATCCATAGCGTTTACCTTAAAAAAATATAGCGAGCGTTGGGTAGGTAGAAAACCCACCTAATCTCAATATTATATCGCGATAAAACGTATCCGCATTTAAAGCCACTCTCTCAAATGCCCTACACGCGACGCTCCAAGCAAAGTGATGTAAACCTTACCTCCCCCCTGAAATAATGCAATAAAACGCAAAATAAAAACTTTTCATTATAAAACAACAAGTTACTGATGCTTATCTGTCGTAAAAAATGTAAAAAATTAAAGCAAGCGTAGCAAGCTTATGGTAGGTAGAAAGACGATAAAAATAAAAACTTATTATAAATCAATGCTTTGTGTCAAACTGGTTACATAAAGCGGATTACATCGGCACCCCAACAAACCCAGTTTTTATTTAAGCTCGGTTTTTAACCAAGAAATTTTTTGAAAAAAAAGTAGTGAACAGTTTATCCTCCAGATGTCATTTTCGTGAAAACGGGAATCCAGAGCTACTGATAGGTGAAATATGTTATCAATCAATTTGAATTTGGTTTTTATCCTGAATAATTCTATAATTCTGAAAATTCTGATTCAGACAATTTAATTCTACTTTGTTAGATTCAAAATAACTTAAAGTAGAATTATATAAGGTTTACAATCCTTTATATATTGTTTCACTGAAATGATTGGCGATCAGTATAAGCCTTTGAAAAAATTTCACCATTAATCATTAACCAAACCACTTAAAAAAATGTCACGTTATCGTAGGCGGCGTCGTCGCATATCTGAAATGAATGTTGTGCCTTATATTGATGTTATGTTGGTACTACTCATTATTTTTATGATTACTTCACCTTTGTTAAGCCGAAGCGTGGAAGTAGAATTGCCCACTGTTAGACAAGCAGAAAATGTTACCCCCACACAAACTAAATTTGTGATTGTCACTATTAATGCACAAGGGCAATTGTTTTTAGATGAAGACAAACAAACTCTCACAATGACTGAACTAATTATCCGTCTAACTGCCCTAATACGTTTTGAACCCAATTCTCAAGTATTCATTAGAGGCGATAGTCGATTAGCTTATGGGGAAATTATCAAAGTGATGTCGCTCTTGCAAGAAGTGGGGGTGTATAAGGTAGGATTATTAACAAAACCATTATAATAAGTTATTTTGTACCTATAGATGTTCAGAAAAATAATTTTTTGATCAAACCTGGCAGGTTTTGGAAACCTGCCAGGTTTTGAAGAATGATTTCAGTTTAAAAATCCTTCCATTCATCGTCATCTTGTTGGGAAAAACTGAAAACGTTAGGATTAGGATTTGGGAGGGGGAGCCATTTTTTAGTTTCGTCATGTTTTTTAAGCATGACTTTTGAAGATACCGTTGGTATCGTTTTGGCAGTTTTGAAAAAGGCAACATGTTCTTTAAGATTTTGAGCATCTTCTTTCATAGATTGGCTAGCATTGGCTAATTCTTGAACTAAAATGGCATTTTGCTGAGTGACTTGATCCATCTGCATTAATGCCTTATTGACTTGCTGAATGCCTGTTGACTGCTCATGACTCGCTGCTGCAATTTCCGCCATAATATCACTGACTTTTTTGACGACAGTTACAATTTTTTCCAAACGGGTATCGGATTGATTGGCTAAACGGGTACCTTCTTCGACTTTATTCACACTATCTTGTATCAATTCCTTAATTTCTTTAGCGGCAGTTGCACTACGTTGGGCAAGATGACGTACTTCAGTGGCAACAACTGCAAACCCACGCCCTTGTTCACCAGCACGCGCTGCTTCTACTGCGGCATTAAGTGCTAACAAATTAGTTTGAAATGCAATTTCATCAATAATACTAATAATATCAGCTATTTGTTGACTACTTTTCTTAATTTCAGTCATGGCACCTACAACATTGCCAACAACTTTTCTACCATTTGTAGCAGATTTTTCGGCATCGACAGCTAATTGTGCCGCTTCATTGGTGTGTTTAGCATTTTTCTGCACTGTGTCAGTCATTTCTTCCATACTCACAGTGGTTTCTTCTAAAACCGCAGCTTGTTCCTCAGTTCTTTGACTTAAACTGAAACTACCTTGTGAAATTTCAACGGCGGCATAATTGACTGTATCTGCGGTTTCCTTAATCGCGCCCATAACCACAGTCAATTGAGTCACTGTGGAGTTGACTTCCATTTTCAATTGTTCTAACAAACCGGCATAATTTAAAGTCATGCTTTGAGTCAAATCACCCTTCGCCATCGCCGCAAAAACACGTTTTAGCTCTTTAATCATTTGAAGGTTTAAATCCAACAATTGATTAATCATTTCGCTAAAGGTTTTGAAAAATCCCGTTTTAGAAGAAAGGTTAATGTGTTGTTGAAAATCTCCTTGAGAAGCGGCATACATAACAGCATTGACTTCTTGTTCCGTTGCTATTTCGGCTGATCGATCACGAAACTCTGTCACCCAACCTAAACGTTGCCCTTTTTCACTGAATACCGGATTAATACTAATATCAATATAAAGATTATCTATCGCGATATGGGTATGATGCGTGGTTGTGAGTTTATCTAGCAATTCACGCGGATGGCTATCAAATATATCAATGGATGTATCTAATAAACAATTGCTCTCAAAATCAGGTAATGCTTGGCGTAGTTTAGCATCGGATTTTTTTAAAAGTTGCGAAGCGGCATGATTAACATAAATAATTTGGTAATTATCATTGGCGATTAACACACTGGTTGTGACATTATCCAGGGCATGATTAATACGTAATGCTTTATCACGACTTTTACGCAGAGACTCATAAGCGGTATGGATATTATCGCGCATACCATTAATAGCATCTGCAATTTGCCCAATTTCATCTTGCCCAAAGTCAGGGAGACGATAAGTCATATCGTCACTTCCAGAATGGAATCCAGAAGTAGCCTTTAACATCATTTTAATGGGGTTGACAATATGTTTTTTACCGAAAAATAGGGAAAAAAGGGCAACCATAAAGGTTAATAATAATACGACAAAAAGAAATAGCTTAAGTTGGGCTACTTTTTTATCTGAAGCCTGTTCAAAAAAAATCACAGCTTTAACAGATTCAACCAAAATAGGCACCCAAGAATCATTTAGAGCGTTAATGGCATCATAGAACTTATCCGAAATAATATCCACTTGTGGATCGAGGATAATATTAAGTGCTTCAAGGGCTGGCTTCCATAAGCTTTGCACTTTACCTAATTGCGTTTCAATTTGCCCTGTACTCGCTGATAATTTAATATTTGCCCTGCTACTATTTTCAGCCATACCACCGTTTTTCAAAGCTGATAAAGACTTATCAAAAAAAATCACCATTTTTTTCAGTTTTTGTCGTTGCTCATTTGTAGATGATTCACTTTCCAATAAAGCTATCATAGCCCTCGTTTCATTTTCGATTTGGACAATTAGCATTTGTTGTCTAGCCGCGATGCCTATGATTGCAGCATCAGCCGTTTTACCGTTGATCATGTATAAAGAAATAATAACGGTAGCAACCATGAAAATGACAAAAGAACTAATGATGATAATAAATTTATTGTGAATACTCATTTTCAGTTATCAGTTACCAGTTATCAGTTATTGGTTATCAGCTTTTATCCTGCAAAAAATCCGATTTTTGGAAAAAATCGGATTTCTTATAATTAATGCTTAATCTTTAAGCCAACAAAACGCTGTTTGACGACTTTTTGCCCCTCAGGCGATAATACCCAATCTAAAAAGGCTTTGACTTCGCCTTGCGGTACACCCTTAGTCGCAATATGCAAATTTCGGGTAATGGGATAATTAGGATTATTGACATTTGGCTCTTGACCGTCTACACTTAGACTTTTTAACCCCTTTTTGCCAATAAGAAAAGCAAAACTCAGTTGCCCAATTGCCCCCTTTTTCCGCGCAACAACGGAAAGCATTTTCGCATCTGGCGTAATAACTTTCACCCCCTGATAATTTTCACCATCAAGTATTGCATTGGCGAAAACTTTTCGTGTAGCGGAGGAACGCTTAACAACCAGGGCTTCGATAGGCAAATCATTGCCCCCTACTTCGGACCAATTTGTGATTTTGCCAGTGAAAATGCCCTTCAATTGTTCTGAACTTAATCCCGTTACGGGATTATCAATATTAACAATGGCTGCTATCGCATCCTTTCCAATCAGCGTGGCAACGACCCCTTTATCCAAAAATTTTGGCTTGACATCCCGCGCGACACCACCCATGTCACACTTTCGACGAACAGCACATTGTTCACCCCCGGCACTTTCCGGCACGGTGTTTATTTTAAAAGTGGATGCTGTATAAACTTTATCAGCATCCACAATAAACTTGCCAACGGTAGAAGAACCTTCATAGTTAATTGTTCCTGCAATGACACTAGCAGAAGCGGCATATAAAAATGCGGCACCTAGTAAGCTTCTTTGAAATTTCATTTTAAAATCTCCTATCAAAAGTTTGATTATACTAAGGAATATGCACAAAACAACTTAGGCAACTTTAGAGTAACTAAAACGGAATATCTTCAATATCAAGATCATTCTCCATGATGGGTGGTTCAATTTCAGTCATTTTTCCACAAAGCACCTCCTGTAATATTTCATGAAAATTTTCATCCAGTTGTTGTTTTAAAAATGGGTACCAATTTGAACCGGTGTGGGTTGTTTTTTCGATAACATCAACAAACCCATTTTTCCAATATTCCCGTCTGGTTTCCATGCCTTCTAAGAACTTTTTGCGATGTATGCCGACAGGTGTCTGAAATTTGCCCAGGGCGGCTTGCGCTATTAATATAGGATAGGGATGTTTTTCTTCTTCACGATCTTTCCAAACATGCACCCCCCCTTCTTTAAGCAAATAAAGCCCTGCTCCTGGACCAATAATCTGCACCTCACGCCCTACCAATTTATCTCCCAAACGTTCAGGCGACAATTCATCAGTATAAATATATCTTTCCCCTTTGTTTCGTATCCACACAGCCCGTTCTGTGATAATCCAAGCATAATTCTTAAATAACTGATTGAAGATATTAAATATATCTGCTAAGTAGTCTGACGCGCCATAGATAGCAATTACACACAAGCCTGTTTCCGGTTGCACGGCATCTAATAATTGTACTTGCCAGGCTTTATACGCCTTTTGCCAATCAAGCAGAGCAGTGGTGACTCCTTCTACCGATGCATTAATGCCAATAAAGGCGAGGGAGCAATCAATTTCAATCAATTCGATCCGTTGCAAAAGTGTCTTAGTTTCTTCCAGTAACTTGTGCAAGGTACCATATTCATGTGCCATGAGTGGATCTTGCCAAAATTTTTCACCCCGACGACGGCGATCACGTTCTAAAATATCCCATTTGCTCCATAATTTATTCATAAAAGGTCCATCGTTAATTTGCTGTGCTAAACGACGGGCAGTTGTAGCGGCGTGGGAAAGTTCTCGTAAGGTCCATTGGCTATCTTTTAAAGTTTGATCGGCACGGGCTTTTTTCGTTAATATCATGGTTTTAAATTCTAGCCCTGTTTTATTTTTGCCAACGGTAATTTTCATTGAGGTTGAAAACGGATAAGCGTTTAAAGTCGCCGTTAATGGAATCACAATTTGTTCATGTAAACAGCGTTGCAATTGGCGAGCACCATAATGGCTATCACGACTGAGATGAGCAAGATAGTCAATCACCGGTTCTTCGATTTTTAAAATCGCATCGCGTGTGCGTAAACCATCTCGCGCTATAATTTTATCCAGTTCACGGCGCACGATAGGACGCAAAACGCTTAAATCCAGCGCATTGAACGGTATCACTTGATCTAAACGATTAAACAATTCGGGGCGAAAAAAATGCTGTACGGCATGTAAATAGTGTTGATGTAGCGCGTGATTGCTACGATCTTTGTCATGGAAACCGGGACTGCGTTGGCGGCTGACACCTGCACCGATATTAGATGTCATAATAATCACGCTACTGCAAAAATCAGCCACTTGCCCCCGGGCATCAGTTAAGCGTCCTTCGCCCATGATCTGTAGCAGTAAATCATAAAACGCATAATGAGCCTTTTCTAATTCATCAAATAAAATCACCGAAAAGGGTTGCTGTCTTACTTTATTTGTCAATAATCCTGCCCCACCTGAAACATCGCCAGTCAAACGTAAAACGGCAACTTCGTCAGAAAATTCACTCATATCAAAACGGATCAGCCGTTCGCTGTTGCCAAACATAAACTCTGCCAGGGCTTTCGCTAATTCTGTTTTGCCCACCCCGGTGGGTCCGACAAATAATAGGGAAGCGATAGGTTTACCTGGGCGAGTGAGGCGAGTTTTAACCGAAGCTAATAAATTAACCACAATGTTAATAGCGGTATCTTGACCGAAGAGGCGTGATTGAAAAAATGACCTGGTTTCATCAAGTTTTAAGGTAAAATGACTATCAACTAGAAAACGTGGCATGCCTGATTCTTCACAAAATCGTATCACCACCGCTTCGCGATTTAATCCCTGTTTTTCATTCGTTTCATGATTGAGTAAGGATTCTAAAAAATGAACTGTTTTCCCAGGAAAACCGGAATAGAGGGCATAACGGTGTTGTAACCGTAGCGTTTCTTCAATGGATTCCTTTGGCATGAGCCGTTTTGGGTGAGAAACTCGCAAACGGCGGCGCACCAATTCAAATTGTTGAGTGACTGGTGGCGGTTCTATACGCAATACTTGAAATAAATTGCTATAGCCAGGTGCCCGCGTTTCAATCGTCGCCAGTTCTTCAGCAGTGCATTCTGTGATCATACGCACACTGCCCAATGCCAAATGTTCACGCATAAATTCGGCAATGCTAATTGGATTTCCCACATAAGCGCCGACTTCAAATAATTGAGCCAGATTACGCACATAAAGAATATCACCCCTAAGGCTTATTTCTTCCAGGGCAAGCCCTAGTGATTCTTCCCACCCGCTTTCAACGGTTAATTTCTGCAACATACGCGCAGCAGTCGTTTCCCAAAACTTCATCGAACCAAAACCATGCTGATTTGCCACACGGTATGCTTCCTCTATCAGGGCAGACTTACCCACCCCGGCACGTCCAACTAATAACACGCTACGGCTATATTTACCTGTTAAGGCACGTCGTATTTGTTCAAATTCCTTCTCACGCCCAAAACAACGACGCTGCCCTATGCGTTTTAATGATTTTGCCATTTCTGGTAACCATTTTTGTTCACGCCCTTTATATAAATTAGCTAACTCAGATAAACTATGAAAGCGAGTTTCTATCATGAGTTTATTAGCTTTGATGTCTCCATACCATTGGGTAGCAACTAAACTCCGCACAGAGGAATAACGTTTTTTACGGGAAAATTCTAGCTCAATAGCGTTTTGTAATACTGTAACCAGTTCTTCGGTGGTATTAGCATAGCTTTCTATGCCTAACGCAGGCACAAATCCCAAATAATATTGATTAGGGAGTTGGGTATAAAAATAATCAAAAGTCAAGGTTAGATCAGGATATAAAAGATGCTGACGGGGCGCGTTAAGGAAAACGCTTAATTGTGAAGTTTGTAATGACAAAGTCGGCGCATGTTGAAGCATTTCCAGATATTCACCCTGCTTAATTTTGCCATCTTCCAAGCCTTTGATAAGGGCTTTTGCCAGGGTTTCCGAAGATTGATTAACGGTGATGGCTTCTGGCGTGAGCAGGGGAGAAACGAGGTTTATTTCTTCAGAAAATGTTAAGCTGACAGTCCAAATGGGAAGCGAAAAAAGATTAGCCATTTTATCAGTTATCAGTTATCAGTTATCAGTTATCAGTTATCAAATTCACTACATAACTAACGGGTAATTTTTGGACTTTTTTTTTTAACGGTTGGTGGGCAAAAAAAACTTGCCCACCCTACATAACATGCCATATTTAAGCCGTTTAAAGTATATACTGTACAAAGACATAACTTGGACTTTCATGTAGGGTGGGCAAGGTCTTTTTCTTGCCCACCAACCGTTAAAAAAAAAGTCCAGTTTGTGAACGCGCTGAGTATAGGAAAGTATTTTAACATTTCCTCTGTAGAAATCCGATTTTTGAAAAAATCGGATTTCTTGAGAGCTTTATTAAAAATTTTTTCGAGGTTTCCGTTTTTTGAAGAAAAACTGAAACCTCGAAAAGACTTTTGCGTACCTACTTAATTCTTTTCATAAGTTATGTAGGGTGGGCAAGTCTTTTTTTCCCACCAACCGTTAAAAAAAAGTCCAAAAATTACCCGTTAGTATCAACTCATAAATAGGTTAACCACAATATGCATTTAAAAATCCCCCCAATATTTTTAGCTATCTGGTTCATCTTTTTTCTAGCTTCATGTGGGAAAAACGATGATGCTCAAGCACCCGTTGAAACGGTGGCACGGCTGGTGAAAACAATGTCTATCACCTATCAGGAAATTAAAATGACTGATCGTGTGCCCGGTAAAGTTCTAGCCTCTAAACGGGCTGAACTGAAATTTCAAGCAAGCGTAGGGGTCAATGCCATTAAGTATCGGGCCACCATTCAGTCTTGCCCCTATGTGAACCGTTCTTGTAGGGGCAATCCCTTGTGGTTGCCCTTAACTTAATGGCAGTTTCGCTGCGGGTGGGTAGAAGCTTCGCTGCAACCCACCATTTCTCAATTAATATTAAATGGTGGTGGTGGGTGCAGTGAAACTCTACATCGCTCAAAATTTGGTGGTATCTCTTAATGTAGGGTGGGTAGGAACTTCGTTGCAATCCACCATTTTCAGCGTAACGGTGGGTTGAACCTAAAACGGTTACTTCTAAGTGCTATCGCAGTTCGGATACCCATTTGGCAAAAGTAAACCCCTTTATACCAGCAGGGTTTAGGTTTTGCACCGAAGAAATTCAGTAAGTTATCCGACACCGAAGTCGCCAATATCCATATGGGGGGTTGCTTTTTTTCATTCATTTAGTGTATAATCAGTTTTCATTAGGTTAAAATGTCTTTTCAGCTCAATAATTATTTGGTGGAACAGTCATTTATTTTAACCTAATCTCATTAACTTTAACTTAACATTTTGAATGTACTTGAAATTTGTGAAAATTCATTCACCTACGTTTTTTCAACCAACTTGGTTTATTGACACAAAGTTTTCACGAAACTCAAGGGCAACCAGTATTTTAAAAGGAGAGTATGTGAAAATAAGAAAATTATTTTCGTTATTTTTAATTATTGGAATGTCTGCGTTTCTTTCTTGCGTTTCAGCAGATGAAAAAATCTCTGAAAAAGGAAGCGATATTCTCTTTAATGATAGCCATTTTCATCTAACCAATTATATCCAGAAAGGTTTAACAACCGAGGATTTTCTGGAAATAATGGGGAATAAGGTTGGGCGAGTTGCGTTGTTTGGGATTCCCTTGCAGCAAAAGTGGGATTATTTTGTGTCGGGAGAACGCGCTCCTGATTACTACCTGTTGTCGGATGCCAGGCTTTACTATTACTCTTTTGTGGATGCGATGATAGCTGAAGAGTATCGCAAGCTATCACCAGAAGTGCAAAAACGTTTTGAACCGATGATTACCGGTTTTAACCCGACGGATATGTACGCCACTGATCACATCCGCAGAGTATTGAAAATGTACCCAGGCGTGTTTTCTGGTATCGGTGAATTTAGCGTTCATAAAGAGTTTGTGACTTCCAAAATTGCAGGGCACATTGCTAGCTTGCATAATGAAGCACTTGATCGAATTTTAACATTGGTTAGTGAAGTTGGTTTGGTAGCTATACTGCATTGCGACGTTAATACAGTTCGTGCTACTGCTGGAGATCGTCCCGCTCATTTTGATGAACTGAAAACTTTGTTGAAATCACACCAAGGTGCCACAGTTATTTGGGCTCATACTGGTCTGGGGCGTTACGTCAAACCAACTGATAATCATGTAAGTTTATTAAAAGAAATATTAGATGATGCCGAACTCGGTCATGTTAGTTTTGATCTTTCTTGGGATGAAGTTGCCAAGTATATCGTTGAAGATGAACAAACAACTAAAGCATGGGCTGAGTTGATTATGGCGTATCCGGATCGATTCTTGTTTGGGACAGATGCTGTGGCACCCAAAAATCAGGAAGGGTATTTGGGACCTTATCATGACTACCAACCATTGTGGAATTTATTTGATGAAAAGACTTCACTTATGGTTAGAGTGACAAATCATGAACGCATATTCGATGCAGCAAGTAAAAAGGTTAGAGCTTGGGAAAATAAATAGGTATAGAATAGGCTGCATCCCGTGTATCTTATTAACCTAAGCATGTATCGTTTTGCCGTTGCACCAAAACGAAAGCTACTATCCGATTTTTTCAACAATTTGAATTTCTTAATTCCCAAACCTGACAGGTTTTTAAAAACCTGTCAGGTTTTTTTTTGCCCTTGTTTGAAAAACTATAGATATAGTAGGGTGGGCAAGTCTTTTTGTGCAACGGCAACCGTTAAAAAAAAGTCCAAAAATTACCCGTTATATCAACTCATAAATAGGTTAACCACAATATGCATTTAAAAATCCCCCCAATATTTTTAGCTATCTGGTTCATCTTTTTTCTAGCTTCATGTGGGAAAAACGATGATGCTCAAGCACCCGTTGAAAC
>Ga0190358_1000371_pt1 | contig 14007 bp, 11 predicted proteins | sample 48721812_MG_FD_161666 | JGI IMG/M metagenome (GOLD analysis project Ga0190358, IMG submission 161666) | Hydrothermal vent microbial mat bacterial communities from Southern Trench, Guaymas Basin, Mexico - 4872-18-1-2_MG | ecosystem: Environmental > Aquatic > Marine > Hydrothermal vents >... | reverse complement strand
TGGCCGGCGACGACGGTGGCGGCCAGACTGCCGAGTGCACCGGCGACGCCAAGGCGGCCGCCGAGGCCTGCCTGGCCGACGAGGCTGCCTGCAAGGCCCAGGGTGCGGCCGTGGTCACCGCCATGTGCCCCGCCGGTGGTTGAGGCGGCGACGGCTACTTGCCGAACGACGAGCGCCGGCTGCCGCGAGCAGCCGGCGTTTTTTTACCCTGCAGTTGCGTAAGCAACTGCGGGGATGAAGTGTTGCCGGTTGAATCGGCTGGCCCGGACAGCGCTGCGCGCCATGGCCCGGGAGTTCACTTTTGGCAAGGTTGGGGCTTTCTGGAAGGGGAGGGGGGCTCAGTCCCAGTCGACCTGGTCGAGGGTGGAGAAGAAGTAGGCCACTTCGGTGCGCGCCGTGTCGGGGCCGTCGGAGCCGTGCACGGCGTTGTTCTGGATGTTGCTGGCGAACAGCTTGCGCAGGGTGCCCTCGGCCGCCTGGGCCGGGTCGGTGGCGCCCATGATGCGGCGATTGCGCTCGATGGCGTTCTCGCCCTCCAGCACCATGACCACCACCGGTCCCGAGGTCATGAACTCGACCAGGTCGGCGAAGAAGGGCCGCTCGCGGTGTACGGCGTAGAAGCCCTCGGCCTGGGGACGGGTCAACCGCAGCAGGCGCATGGCCACTATGCGCAGCCCCTCGCGTTCGAAGCGGGAGATTATCTCGCCCATGTGCCCGGCCCGGCAGGCGTCGGGCTTGATGATGGAAAGCGTGCGTTCGAGCATGGTCACTCCTTTTCCGGTTGCCGGTCGTTGGTTTCCTGGCCGGGTTGCTGCAAGGGTATGGTTCTCACCGCCGGCAGGGCCTGGGGGCCGGCCGGGGTGTCGCCGCCGGCGGCCGGTGCGGCCGGGTCGGCTGCCTGCCCGCCGGCGGGTGCCTCCGGGGCCGGCTGGTCTTTCCCGGGCTCGGGCGGCGGGGGCGTCGCCGCCGGCTGGCCGGAGTGCTTCCGCTCCTGTTGTTCGAGTTCCTTGAAGGCAGCCTCGGCGTTCTGGCGCACCTTCTCGACCGTCTTGGGGGGCAGCTTCTTCTCCTCCAGCTTGTCCACCAGTTGCTCGAGCGGTTTGCTGGGATCGATACACACCCAGGCGTAGCAGCCGTTGCGCTCGCCCCGCACCCCCTCCACGTCGAGCCACTGTGCCTGCACCTCGGCCCCCTGCAACACCACCTCGGAGGCCGACTCCGAGCCTTCCACGAAGACGTCGCGATCGAACGAACCCCGGGTACCGTCGGAGATGTCCAGGGTAATGGTGCGGATGGTGACGCTGATGCTCTCGGCCAGGTGGGAACGGGCATTCTCGGCGGCGTTCTTGACACAGTCCTGCTGGTAGAAGGTGGGCCCGGAGTAGCCCACCGCGCACAACCGGCCGGCGTGCCGGGGTTGTCGATCCACCCAGGCCGGGGGCGGGCCGCCGCGCTTGATGATGATGCGCGGCCCGCAGGAGGCCAGCAGCATCGCTGCCAGGGTCGCCAACGCGGGGTGCCAGGCATATCGTCGCATCTCGTCCTCCCGGGTGCATGGCCGGCGGGGGATGATGCCCCCTGCCGGCGGCCGTCTTGCTTACCATCACCGCCCGGTCATGGCCAGGAAAAAAGCCGGGGGCCATGGCTCCCCGGCTTCAGTGCCTGTAAGCGGCTGAAAGACTAGTGGCCGCGCTTGGCCTCTTCCTTTTCCAGGTCGTCGAAGGCCTTGGCGGCGTTGGCGCGGACGTAGTCGCGCAGCTTGGCATCCAGCTCGCCCTTGTTGGCCAGCAGCTCGGCCACCGCGGCCAGGTCCAGGACGGCCAGGCTGTAGATGGTGCCGTCCGAGGGATCGCGCCAGCTGTCGACTATCTGGGCGCCGTTGAGATCGCCGATGGAGATGGTCTTCTGCACCTGGAGCACGTCGGCCTCGTAGCTTTCCTTGCTCATGTCGCCGGCGGTGGTGCTGCGGGCGTAGTCCTTCATCATGTAGGCGATGTAGTTGTTGAAGATCTGCAGGATCTGGCGGCGGGCACGGTTGTTGGCCCGGTCGCGCTGCATGGAGACATCGATCATCTTGGGGGCCGAACCGACGCCGTAGAAGGCCTTGCCGCGGTCGCCGGTGAAGGCGCCGGAACCCTTGAGTACCCAGGCCGGGGCGCCGGAAGCGGTGGTGGCCATCAGGCCGCTGTCGCCGCCGCCGCAGGCCGTGCCCGCGAACACGAAGCTCATTGCGAAGATCACCGCCACGAGAATGCTTGCCGTTCTTTTCATTTTCCTCTCCTCCTTGAAAAAAGTTGCCTGAGATCGTCCCGGTACGAAATCAGAGCCGAGAATCGTACTTGATCCGGGTTATTTTCTTGCCGTCCACGGTACTCAGCACGTCGAAGTCGATACGCCGGTTGCCTCGTTCACCGGAGAAGCGACCCATGATGAGCAAATCTACCCCGGCCTTGAAAAGCTTGGCAAGGGTATTTTTCCGCACCCGGCTGCCCATGCGCTGCAGCAGGCGGTCGACCTTGGAGTCGTCCACCGGCTCCAGGCCGTCCGACTCGCTCATCTCCTCCAGCAGGCCCTTGCGGAACATCTCCACCATGTCCTCGTCGTCCTCGTCCTCGTCCTCGATGAAGCCGATGGCCACCTTGGGCTGGAACTCCTCGCTGCTGGCCTCGTCGCCCTCCTCGAACGAGGAGATGTCGTCGCGGGTGACGGCTTCCAGCAGGCCGCGGCCCTTCTTCTTGAGGTAGAGCCAGCCCACTTCCTCGTCGTCGCGCTTGACCTGCAGCCCCAGGCCGGCGTAGCCACGACCGCGCAGCTTGACCTTGACGGTGCCGGCATAGGTGTTGACCTCCTCCACCGTGGCCCGTACCCGGGGCACCGCCCGCTGGATGGTGGCGATGATGACCTCGGCGGCGTCGTGCAGGGCCTTGGAGTTGATCATCATCATCTTTTCGCTCTTGCCGGCCGATTCTCCTATGGCCCCGGTGCGGGCGTACTTGGCCAGCAGCTTGGCGATGTCCTTGAGCGCCCGGCTGACCTTGCGCAGGTTGGCCATCTCGTAGGTCTTGGACCAGACGAACTCCCCGGTCTCGACGTCGATGAGCTGGACGATGAACTCCACGCTGGTGGGGTTGCACAGCACCTCGGTGGTCATCACCAGGTCCGCCTGCAGCAGCCGGCCCACCGCCTTGGCCTGGGAGGCATCGGCCAGGCCGGTCATGGCCATCTCGTGCTCCTTGAGGATCTTTTTCAACTGCTCCCGGGAGACCACCCGGAAGGCGCCGCTTTCGATGATGCGCGAGCGCAGGGAGCGGGCGATGGTGTCGGCGTAGCTGGGGGCGTGACCGCGGCAGGCGCCGCCGGAGGCCCACTTGGTCTGGGGATCGCCCACCACGATGCGTTTCTTCTCTGCTGCCAGGGCGCCGGTGCCGAAAACAAAGGCCACAGCCGCCAGCAGGAGTCCGAAAGCTGCCTTTTTCATTGCTCTCCTCCGTGGTTGCCGGGGTTCCGGGATGTCTTTCCCTCGGCCCCGGTGCTTTTCGACGCTGCCGGCCGGGGAACATTCAAATCGGCCGGCTCGGATTTTGCTACGGAAATTGCCGCCACGGCGTACAGGTAGCGGCCCCTTCTGAAGTAGCGCTCGATCACGGCGCCATCGAGGTGCGGGTCACCGGGCTCCAGCAGGCCCTTTTTCTTCAGCAACTTTGCCAAGTTGGTGCGTGCGGCGGCGGCGGCGGCCTGGCGGGCCAGATCCACGTCCCGGCCGGCCCGGGCCCGTCCCCGGGCTCGCAGCACCAGCCAGGCGCCGTCACCGCCGCTGCCCGGCTCGTCCGCGGCGACCGTGGCGGCGGGGGCGTCGGCGCCGTCCGGGCCGGTTCCGGCATCGTCGCCGGCCCCCGCGGCGGCACTGGCAGAGGTGGTACCGCTGGCCCCGGTGGCCGGGCTGGCGGCGGGGCGGCCGACGCCCCCCGGGCTGCCGGAATCGCGGCCGCCTTCCCGGTGCTCCGGGCAGCCGCTCACGGCCAGGGCGGCCGCCAGCAGGAGCAATCCCGATAATTGAATCAATCCGCCCCGGAGGCGGTCGAACAGCCGCCATGCAATCATTGCGCTTCCTCGATTTCCAGGTGCCCGATGCTAGCGAAGAGGCCCGGGATGGTCAACGGAAATCCGCAAGGCTTGACAGGACAATGCCCATCTGGAATATTCGCGGGGTTCTCAGTGGTGATCGAAAAGTGCCGGTAAGACAAACCTCAAGGAGGGCAAGATGACGAGACTGCAATCAGTGGTTACGTGTGGTTTGGCGCTGTTTCTGCTGCAGGTCGGCTGCACCACCGTGGTGGTGAAGCAGGGACCGGAGATCTTCTACCCCGGCGAGTTCATCGAGTCGGTGGATGCCGAGACGGAACTGGTCAAGTGCACCGGCGAGGGGCCCGACATGCAATCGGCCATCGACAACGCCCGCAAGGGCTGCCTGGAGTGGTACATCACCAACCGCATGGCCACCTCTCCCAGCGAGCGCCAGGCCTACATGGCCGCCCAGCAGGCCATCCTGGCCAAGGTCAACCGCTACGTCAACCAGCCCCCTCCGGGCCCGGCCTCGGGCAAGGGCAAGGGAGTCAAGAGCCGGGTGCGGGTGAGCGATGACAAGCTCCGGGTGGTGATCATCACCGACGTGCACCGCAAGCTGCTCGAAGACGACCTGGTGGCCATGAACGTCATCGCCAAGAAGGACGAGATGCTCGACGCCGTGGGCCGGCCCACCCTGGCGGTGGTTCCCTTCGCCGCCAGCAAGGGCAACAAGTACCGGGGCATCATGGAAGGTCTGCTCAACGGCTACCTGACCAAGCGCCGCTGGGAAGTGGTCAGCGCCTCCGACGATCTCAACAAGATGGTCGATGCCATCGGCGAGGTGGCCGGGGCCGAGGAGGACGAGGCCGCCAAGATCGCCATGGCCGCCGGGGCCGACGTCTACATCCTCTTCGAGGCCAAGAAGGAACGCGGCAAGGAAGGTTACGGCAAGTCGGTGGCCTACACCGTGCGGGTGGAAGCGCGGGAGACCACCACCAACCGCCTGCTGGGCAGCGAGGCGGTCACCAGCCCGGCCCGTGCCGACTGGCACGCCGGCGAGGAGTCCCGGGCCCTGCAGGAGGCGCTCAGCGATGCCATGGGCAAGGTGCTGCCCCAGATCGAGGCCTACTGGAAGGAAGACGCCCCCAAGGGCAACAAGTTCTACGTGGTGTTCAAGAACGCGCCCAAGGGCACCGACATCAAGATGAACTCGGTGTTCAAGCGTACCTGCTCGCGGGTGAAGATGGTGCGCAGCACCAGCAGCGAGGTGGTCTTCCGGGTGCAGTGCAAGTCCGACAACCTGGAGCTGGCCGGGGCCATCGACGAGGGCATCTCCGCCAAGCTGGCCGGCGCCAACTACGACTTCGCCGCCAAGAACCACAACAACATCATCGTGGTGTTCAAGTAACTTCCGGCTCCGGGGGCGGGCCTGCACCCGGTGCAGCCCGCCCCGGCGTCGATTCCCTCTCAGCCGGGTAACTTCTCGAACAAGGAGCAAAGGCACATGAAACAGCTCAAGACGTTGATGCTCGTTCTGGTGCTGGGACTGTCCACGGCGGCCGGTGCGGCCGAGGACAAGGAACAGAAGATGTCGGCCGACCAGACCCAGCAGCGTTACCAGCGCAAGTCGATTACCTACCTGGGCATGGTCGTGGCCCCGGCGGTGCGGGCCGATGCCGAGCATCTCGGCCTGGTGGAGCAGGCCATCCGCCGCGGCATCGAGCTCAAGCGCTTCGACTACAACCACGTCGACCTGGGCAGGGCCTTCACCATCGACCAGTTCGTGGCCACCCTGCGCGAGTACGTCAAGAAGCGGGCCGTGGACCGGGCCGCTGCCGAGGCCGAGTTCGAGGCCCGCTTCAAGCAGGCCCGGGTCTACATGAAGGACGTCGAGCGCATCATGAACTCGGCCTACTTCTACCGCATCAACGTCAAGATGCTCAACGTGCGCCGGGGCAAGTGCCCGGAGAAGAAGGCCGAGGCCCTGCTGCTCGGCTGCGTGCCCGGGGCCGAGGGCATGCTGGCCACCCTGAACGCCTCGGTCACCTTCTGGCGGGCCAACCTCGTCGACGAGAGCAAGCCGCCCTACCAGCTCATCAAGGAAGTGACCCACATCAAGCCGGTGTGGGGCTTCCAGGAGCTGGCCCTGGAGATCCTCAAGGACCCGGAAAAACTGCCCCAGGCCATGCACAACGCCGGGCTGGCGGCCACCCGGGAGGCGGCCGGCGGCCTGGCCCAGTGGCTTTCCAAGGGCATGAAGCAGATCCCCGATTTCAAGCTCAAGACCCCGGTGCAGGCGGCGCTGTCGGACGGTGTCGAGTTCATGCTGGGCAAGCAGGAAGGGGTGCGCATGGACGATACCTACGACGTCACCGAGTTCGACGCCGCCGGCAAGAAGTCGCTCATCGGCTACGTCAAGGTGCGCAAGATCGGCGATGCCCGGGCCAGCGGCGAGGGCACTCCCAGCTACGCCGAGAAGGTAAAGGAGAAGAAGGGCTTCGTCGGTGGCGAGCAGCTTTTCGAACACCCCATGATCGGGCTGTCGGCCGGTGTTTCCTTCGTGCTGGAGGTGGCCGTCAAGGACGTGCTCGGCCAGGACGGGCTGGGGATCTACCCGGGCGCCGCCCTCTACGTCGACTACGACCTGGCTCCGCTGCTGAACTGGCCGGAGTTCTACGTCTCGGCCGAGGCCGACTTCCTCTACGTGCCCACCGATTTCAGCGGCTGGAACGTGTTTCTCATCCACGCCATGCTGGGGCTCAAGAAGAAGTGGTACGCCGAGAGTCTGGTGTTCACCGTGGGCCTGCGCGGCGGCATCTCCTATTACCAGGTTGAGACGGATCTGGGCAGCTACGAGGGTGATTCCCTCGGCTTCGGCGCCGACGCCTACTTCGGCCTGGAGTACTACATCATGCCGGAGTTCTCCATCTTCTCCAAGTTCGCCGGCCGGTTCTTCACCAACCCCATGCAGATGGCGGGAGGAGGGGACGCCGATCCCGAGATGGGCGGACAGGTGCAGATAGGCGCCCTGCTGGCCTTCTAGGCCGCACGGCAGAAGTGAATTCCGGGGCCGCGGCGGCGTCGAACCGGCGGTAATAGCGCCGCTTCGTATGCAGCCGGTCCTTGCGAGGAGGAGTCATGAGAGTGAAAAAGTTCCCGCTGCTGCTGGTCCTGGCCGCCGCCTGGCTGCTGGCCTGCCCGGCTCCGGTCGAGCAGCAGCGCAAGCCCACCCCCCGCCAGGTGGCCGGGGTGCGGGGGCGCTCGGCCGACGCCTTCGCCGACCTCGAAGCCGCCGAGCGGGGTCAACCCATGGAGCAGCCCCGGCGCGAGGTGGAACGCGACCTGGAAAAGCCGCCCCCGCCCAAGCCCGAACCGCCACCCAAGCCCTACCAGGAAAAACCGGTGGACTCGGTGCAGGTCAACCCCTCGCGGGCGGCCCCGGCCTGGGTGAACTCCCAGCCCAACATGCCCGGCTACTACGTCGGCATCGGCGTGGCCGTGAGCCACGGAGACGAGGAGGCCGACTGGAAGCGCGCCCGCAACAACGCCTACGTGGAGCTGGCCTCGACGCTCAAGGTGCACATTAACTCGGTGATCACCGACTACTTCCGGGAAAAGAACCTGCGCCTGTACAAGGGCGACAGCATCGAAAAGGACGCCTCCCGGCAGGACTCTTCCTACTCCACCGACACCAAGTTCTTCGTCGACCAGACGCTGGAGGGGGTGGAGATCGCCGACCGCTGGAAGGACAACCAGCAGAACAAGTACTGGATGCTGGTGCGCCTGAGCAAGGCCGAGATCCAGAGACGCCTGCGCGAGCGGCTGGAACGGGCCCGCAAGAAGGCCGTCGACTACGCCACGGCGGCCCGGCGGGCCGAGGCGGCCGGCCACATCGGCGAGGCCCTGCGGGGCTACTTCAGCGCCTACCTGGCCCTGCGCGAGTACTTCGGCGGGGTGGTGGAGTACGACCTCGACGGCAACGGCCGGCCGGAGGTGCTCAACCACGAGATCGAGCGGGCCGTGCAGCGCCTGGTGGCCGGGCTGGAATGGCAGGTGCCCGAACCCAAGCGCCGGGCGGTGGTGGGCGGCGGCCTGGCCCAGCCGCTCGAGTTCAGCGTCACCTTCGCCGGCAAGCCGGTGGCCAACCTGCCGGTGGCCATCGCCTTCCAGCGCGGTACCGGGACCGCCGAGTCCCACGTCACCACCGGCCCGGACGGCGGCGCCAGCGCCCGGGTACTCAAGGTCTTCGGGGAGAAGCAGGCCATCCTGGCGGCCATGGTCGATGCCAGCGCCCTGGTGGAGGCCGACGCGCCTTTCAAGTTGCGCCTGGTGCAGGCCAAGTTCGGCAACGACCTGCAGCTCAAGACCGGCAAGTTCTTCGTGGAGCTGGAGGAGCTGGCGGTGTTCATGAACATCCGCGAGGAAAACCTGGGCCAGGAAGTGCGCCCGGGCACCATCGCCGCCGAGCTGCGCGAGAAACTGCACGCCGCCCTGGGCATGGTGTTCACCTCCTCGCCGCGGGGAGCCGACATGGAGATCCGCGGCTCGGCCTCCACCGGCGAGTGCTCGGACTTCATGGCCCAGCGCATGTGCGTGGCCGCGGTGACGCTGACGGTGGTCGACCGCCTGCACAACCGCGAGCTGTTCAGCAAGAAGTACCGCATTCGCGGCAACGGCGCCAACGACGAGATCGCCGGCCGCGAGGCGCTGCGCCGCGCCGGCCCCCGCATCGCCCGCCAGATCATCGAGCAGTTCAAGTGACTCCCGCAGTTACCTGGGGGCAACTGCGGGATGAAGGTCAACAGGTTGACTGGGTTGACATGATCGGTGTTTCCGGCGGCAGAAGTCGAATTATGGTTCTTGCAGTTTGCGAAGCATGTTTCCGCCTTCCTGTTGCGGCAATGGGATGCCTTGAAATCCCGGCGTTGCTATTGACGTCTGGGGGTTACTCGACGGTGACGCTCTTGGCCAGGTTGCGCGGTTGATCCACGTCGGTGCCGTTGAAGTCGGCGACGTGGTAGGCCAGCAACTGCAGGGGAACCACGTTGACCAGCGGTTCCACGCACTCGCTGGTGCGCGGTACCGGCAGCAGGTGGTCGGCGGAACGGGCCATGGCCCGGTCGCGCTGGGAACAGACGGCGATCACCGTGCCGCGGCGGGCCCGCACCTCGGCCAGGTTGCCCAGCACCTTCTCGTACACCGAGTTGCGGGTGGCCACCGCCACCACCGGTACCTGCTCGTCTATCAGCGCGATGGGACCGTGTTTCATCTCCCCGGCCGGGTAGCCCTCGGCGTGGATGTAGGAGATCTCCTTGAGCTTGAGCGCTCCCTCCAGGGCGATGGGAAAGTTTATCCCCCGGCCCAGGTAGAGGAAGTCGCGGGCGTGGGCGAACTGCTCGGCCAGCAGCTTGATGCGCGGCTCGAGCTTGAGCGCCTGCTCGACCAGCTTGGGGGCCTGCGACAGTGCCGCCAGTTCCGCCGCCGCCTGCCGGCGCTTGAGCGTGCCCCGCGCCCGTCCCAGCCGCACCGCCACCAGCATCAGCGCCGCCAGCTGGGTGACGAAGGCCTTGGTGGAGGCCACCCCGATCTCCGGCCCGGCATGGGTATACAGGGTGTGATCGGCCGCCCGGGCCAGGCTGGAGCCGAGGACGTTGCAGATGGCCAGCACCCGGGCCCCCAGCTTCCCGGCCTGCCGCACCGCCGCCAGGGTGTCGGCGGTCTCTCCCGACTGGCTGATGGCCACCACCAGGTCTTCCGGGCCCACCAGCGGCGGGCGGTAGCGGAACTCGGAGGCCAGGTCCACCTCGGCCGGCAGCCGCGCCAGGCGTTCCAGCAGGAACTTGCCCACCAGCGCCGCGTGCCAGCTGGTACCGCAGGCCACCAGCACCGCCCGGGAGAACTTCGCGGCCACGGCGTCGGCGATGCCGGCGTCGTCGAGATCGACGTCGGCGCGGGCCAGGCGCAGGCGCCCGGCCAGGGTGTCGGCCAGCGCCCGCGGTTGCTCGTGGATCTCCTTGTGCATGAAGTGCTTGTGCCCGCCCTTTTCGGCCAGCAGCGGCGACCAGTCGATGTGCTGGCGCCGGCGCTGGCGCGGGTTCAGTTGCAGGTCGAAAAACTGCACCCGCCGTGATTCCAGCACCACCAGGTCGCCGTCCTCGCAGAAGGTCACCCGGCGGGTGTAGGGCAGCAGGGCGGGCACGTCGGAGGCCACGAAGTTTTCCCCCTGGCCGTGGCCCACCACCAGCGGCGAGGACATGCGTGCCGCCACCAGCCGGCCCGGCTCGCGCCGGCTCATCACCACCAGCGCGTAGGAGCCGCGCGCCCGCCGCAACGCCCGCGCCACCGCCCGGGGCAGGGAATGGCGGCGGTGCTCGATGTCGATCAGGTGGGCGAACACCTCGGTGTCCGTCTGCGAGCCGAAGCGCCGCCCGCGCCGCTGCAGGGTGCGTTTCAGCTCGGCGTGGTTTTCCAGGATGCCGTTGTGCACCACCACCACGTCGCCGGCGCGGTGCGGGTGGGCGTTTTCCTCGGCGGGGGGACCGTGAGTGGCCCAGCGGGTATGGCCGATGCCGCAGTCGCCGGCGGGGGGATCGGCTTGCACCTGTTCGCGCAGGCTGGCGATCTTGCCCACCGAACGGGTGATGGCGATGTCGCCGTCGGTGAAGACCGCGATGCCGGCCGAGTCGTAGCCGCGGTACTCGAGCCGGGTCAGGCCCTCCAAGAGGATGGGCCAGGCCTGCTGGCCCCCGCAGTAGCCGATGATGCCGCACATGTCCGCCTCCGGGCTGCCCAGTAGCACCGGTGCCCGCCTGCACCGGTAGTCCAAGACGTGGCTTAGCCGGAGCGGGGCGGATTTTCAAGAAAATTACCGGGACGCGGGCAAGGCGCCGAACGGCGGGGGAAACCTATCCCCAACGTTGCAAAAAGCAACGTTGGGGTTTCGAGATGAACCAGTGCCGGTAAGGAAACCTGGAACATGCTTCGCAAACTGCAGAAATCACAAAAAGTGAATTTCCGGGCCGTTGCGCGCAGCGCTGTCAGGGCCCGCCAATTCAACCTGTCAAACTTCGACCCCGCAGTTGCTTACGCAACTGCAGGGCTATTTCATGTGAAATTTCTCGCTTGCTCGAGTATCATCTCCCGGTCATGGCCGGCGAGGACCTCACTTCCCTGACCTTCGCGCAGCTCGAACGGTGGGCCGCCACCGAGGGCCTGCCCGCCTTCCGGGGCCGGCAGCTGTTCCGCTGGCTGCACGGGCGGGTGGAGCGCGACTTCGCCCGCATGACCGATTTGAGCAGGGAGCTGCGGGATCGCCTGGCCGGCAAGTACCGGTTGCACCTGCCCGAGATCGTCGAGCAGCGCCGGGCCGCCGACGGCACCCGCAAGCTGCGCTTCCGGCTGGCGGACGGCCTGGAGGTGGAAGGGGTGTACATGCCCGAGCAGCGGCGCCGCACCCTGTGCGTTTCCACCCAGGTGGGCTGCGCCATGGGCTGTGCCTTCTGCGCCACCGGCTCCATGGGGCTGGTGCGTCACCTGGCCGCCGGCGAGATCGCCGGGCAGGTGGAGGCGGTGCGCCGGTTGCTGGCCGCCGAGGGCCTGGAGCGGCCGGTGAGCAACGTGGTTTTCATGGGCATGGGCGAGCCCCTGCACAACCTGGAGGCCACGCTGGCGGCGGTGGAGATACTGCTGCACCCGCTGGGCGGGGGGATGTCGCGGCGCCACCTGACGGTGTCGACGGCGGGTCTGGTGCCGGCCATGAAGAAGTTCGTCGAGCGGGTACCGGCCAAGCTGGCGGTGTCGCTCAATGCCGCCGACGACGAGGTTCGCTCGCGCCTCATGCCCATCAACCGCCGTTACCCGCTGGAGCGGCTGCTGGCTGCCTGCCGCGAGCTGAACCTCAAGCACACCGACCGCATCACCTTCGAGTACGTGCTGCTGGGTGGGATCAACGACGGCGACGACGATGCCCGCCGCCTGGTGAAGCTGCTTTCCGGGCTCAGCTGCAAGGTCAACCTCATACCCTACAATCCCCTGCCGGACTCGTCCTTCCGGCGCCCGCGGCAGCAGCGGCTGCAGCGCTTCCAGCAGATCCTGCTGGACAAGAACCTGAGCGTGTTCGTGCGCCGCAGCCGCGGCGCCGAGCTGGCCGCCGCCTGCGGGCAGCTGGTTACGACGGCCGGAGGAGGAGCGGGGAGGAGACAATCATGACGGTGGAGTGGGACGCCTGTGGTATCGGCAATGCCCTGGTGGACATCGTGGCCGGCGCCGACGAGGCCCTGCTGGAAGGATTGGGCCTGGTCAAGGGGGCCATGGAGCTGGTGGACCTCGAGCGCAGCGAGCAGCTCTGCCGGCGCTGCCGCCCGGACTCCCGTTGCTCGGGCGGCTCGGTGGCCAACACCATGGCGGTGCTGGCGGCGCTGGGCGGGCGGGCCGCCTACCTGGGCAAGGTACACGACGACGAGCTGGGACGGCTGTTCGTCGAGGACATGCGCCGCAGCGGGGTGGAGGTGCTGCTGGAGCCGGCCGGTGATTGCCCCGCCACCGGCAGATGCCTGGTGCTGGTCACGGCCGATGCCGAACGCACCATGCAGACCTACCTGGGAGCCAGCACCACCCTGGACCCCGATGATATCCCCGGCCCCCAGGTGGAAAGCTGCCGCATCCTCTACCTGGAAGGCTACCTCTACGACCCGGAACCGGCCCGGCGGGCCATGCTGCGGGCGGCGCGCCTGGCCCGGGGTGCCGGCCGCCGGGTGGCGGTGAGCCTGTCGGACTCCTTCTGCGTGGAGCGGCACCTGGAGGAGTTCCGGCGCCTGGTGCGCGGGGAGACGGACATCGTCTTCGGCAACGAACACGAGATCCGCGCCCTGACCGGGTACGACGACCTGCAGCGGGCCCTGCCCGAGGCCGGCGCCCTGTGCCCACTGGTGGTGGTCACCCGCGGGGCGGAGGGCACGGCGCTGGTGATGGAGGGGAAGATCGAACGGGTGCCGGCGCAGCCGGTGGAGCGGGTGGTCGACACCACCGGGGCCGGCGATTCCTTTGCCGCCGGTTTTCTCTACGGGCTGAGCCGCGACTGGCCGCCGCAGCGCTGCGCCGAGCTGGGAGGAGCGGTGGCGGCCGAGATCATCTCCCGGGTGGGAGCCCGGCCCGCGGGAAGCCTGGCCTGGCTGCTGGAAGGCCGGGGCGCCTGAGGGCGGCTACTCGATGGGCTTGTCGGGCTTTTCCTCAGCGGACACGGCGTATTCCACCCCCACCTGGGCCATGGCCTTCTCCGCCAGTTGGCGCGCCCGGGCCAGGCGCTTGTCGATGAAGGTCTTGACCATCTCCGGGTAGAAGACGGAGAGGTTTCCTTCCTGCTCGAAGCGGTCGCACAGCTTCCGCAGCGCCTTGGCGTCGAGCTTGGCGAAGGTCTTTTCGATGTCCCGGCACACCAGCTCGCGGTCGCGGATCTGCTGGGCGGCGAAGAGGCGCTTGACGATGGCCCGGGCCAGGGCGATCTCGTCCCGCCAGGCCGCCAGGTACAGGGCCTGGGCGGCGCGGCATTCCCGGGGAACCTTCAGGGCGGCAAACACCTTGCCGAACTTCCGGTAATCGCCGACCAGCAGCTTGAACTTCTCCTGGAAGGTCTTGTTGGCGGTCAGGGTGGGCTTGCTGCGGCCGGGTGCCAGCTTGATCTCGGCGCTGAGATCGGGACGCTCGTACCTGGCCAGGTGCCCGGACACCAGCACGTACTCGGCCACGTGGAAGCGAGCCGGGCGATAGGGAGGGTGGCCCACCCGGAACTCGCGCCGGCTGGTCTTGTAGACGATCTGGGCCAGGTCGGTGTCCTGGTAGGGCTGGTAGCGCACCTGCTTGTTCAGCGGCCGGGGTGGCTTGCGGGAGCGCTTGCCCGCCTGCAGGGTGGGGCTCAGCAGCAGCAGTGCCAGGCCGACAGACAAG
>Ga0190358_1000367_pt1 | contig 14126 bp, 8 predicted proteins | sample 48721812_MG_FD_161666 | JGI IMG/M metagenome (GOLD analysis project Ga0190358, IMG submission 161666) | Hydrothermal vent microbial mat bacterial communities from Southern Trench, Guaymas Basin, Mexico - 4872-18-1-2_MG | ecosystem: Environmental > Aquatic > Marine > Hydrothermal vents > Microbial... | reverse complement strand
GTCTGCCAGGCTCACGGCGGCGATATCAGCGTGCTCTCGCCCCTGCCGGGAAAGTCCTTCGGTGCCCGTTTCCTGCTCACCTTGCCGGAAACCAGTTAGAAACGGGGACGGTCATAACTTGTTAACTTTTACCCGGCCACGGCCACGGTGCCAGCCACCTGTTTCCCGTCGCCGTCACGGCGTTCGCAACACTTTTCCACTAAGTTGTGTTTTTCGTTATGTACTGTAATTACGCCATATTAGGTTGCCATATATGGTCATTCGCAACGTTCTCAACAGTTGATAATGACCATTCAGAGATCTATATCCTGTAATTACCGTGAGTTAACTGTCATCAATGAGCTTGGCGACGGCCCTATCGACCACCCCGCCCCGGCCGGCATGGCCCTCCGCGCGGCTCCGCTCCCTTCGGCCCGTGAACGTGTTATAATAACTGGCAGAAGCCGTGGCCGGGGCGAAGGCGAGGCGGCGCGGGACCGGGCTCGAGCCGCGGCGAGAGGGGAGCCGGTCATGAAGGAAAGGATGCGGGTGCGGGGAGCAGTTAGCGTTTCCAGCGGGGGGGGGGTAGCCTGGTATCATGTCTTGTTTCTCGTCCCTCCCCTGCTGCTCCTGCCCGGACAAAAACTCCGGGCCGAGGTCCCCTGTGACGGGGAGCTCCACGCCGTCGCCTACGAGGCCGACACTCTTCCCGAAGACGACCCCCTGGCTCCCTGGGAGGCCGGGCCGGTGGGCGAGGTGGACGCCCGCATTGCAGACGGTGTGCTGGTGATAACCGCCGCTGAGGACTCCTACGTCACCTACGGCCGCGGCGAACCCGGGCTGGCCGGGGCCGCGAGCTACGACATGGAGGTGCGGGTGTGGTTTGCAAACCTGGTGGTGCCGCCGAGCATGTCCACCGCCGGCTTCGGCATCCGCGACGGGGAGAAGGAAGGCACGGTGTACTTCCAGGACGGCCAGGAAAAGCGCATCCTCATCGACCTGGCCACGGGCGAACGGCTGGAGCACCCGCTCGACTGGCAGGTGCCGCACGTCTACCGGCTGGAGGCGGTGCGGGGTGATGGCTTCCGGGTCTACGTCGACGGGGAGCTGACATTCGACGTCGCCTACGGGGATCTTTTCGACGTGCCCGGAGAGGCCGAGGTGACGCTGTCGGGGTTCTTCGGGGCGGAGAGCACCTCGTACTGGGACTTCGTGCGCTACAGCTTCTGCCTGGCCCCGGAGGCGCCGGAGCGGCCGCCGCTTGCCGAGCAGATAGACAACCTGGAGCGGGCGGCCGGCGAGCTGGACGCCCCCCGTCCGGTGAAGCTGTGGCTGCGGGGCCGGCTGGAGCGGGCGGCGCGGCAGCAGGACCCGGCGAGGCAGGGCCGGATCTTCTACCGGATCGGCCGGCAGCTATTCATGATGAAGCATGCCGGGGTCGTCGGCGACGACGCCGGCGAGTTCGAGACCCTGCTCGACTTCGCCCGGGACACGGTGGCGCCGGAGATAGACCGCCGGGAAGGCTACCGGGGCAAGCTTAGCATCACCGCGGCGATAGTGAAGAACGAGGGGGTGGTTCCCGGCCTGGAGCCGGCCCGTATCAGGTTGTTTGTGGACCTCTTGCCCTCGGGCCAGCATGCAGGCAACTCCGGTAACTACGACTTCGCCCTGGCGGCCCGGGTGGGGGTGGTGGACGCGAGGACCGGGGAGGTGAAGAAGGTGGCCAGCGACTTTGCCTTCCTGCCCTCCCGATTGCCGGGCGGCCAGCCCTATCGGGCCGGGGCGCTCGACTTCACCTGGGATGGCGGCTTCACGGACGGAGGCCAGGCTGGTGCAGGCGACTACTTCCTGCTTGATGCCACGGTGGAGTACCTACAGTTGGAGCGGCAGAGCGGGCAGGTAGTGCGCTGGCTGGACGAGGGCATGGTGTTTTCACCCGTACCCCACCGGCAGAAGCCCACCTGGCAGGACGTCGTGGGCAGGCACCTGCTGAGCGAGACAAGCAGGGTTACGGACGTGGCGTTCCTGCCCGAGAGCTGGCCCGAGTTGACGGCGACGTACTACCTGCACACCGACTGGCTGCTTTCCAGCGCCGGCGACCCGGTAATACACGTCTACAACCAGCTGAAGAACGAGCAGGCAGCGGGCAACGACGACTGCCAGCTTGACATCAAGGACATCGATCCGGCGGCCACCTGCCAGGACGAGCAGGGCTTGCAGGTACAGTGCCCCGTCAAGCGGGGAACGAGAAACGCCTGCGTGAGCTTTACAGCTTTCCACGGCCAACCGCTGCGGCTGGTGGTGCATGCGTACAGCAATGCCTCCGGCAGCCCGGGCAACCTGATGATCTGGAAGCGGGAAGAAACAGGCAAGGAGGTGACCTATCGTCGTGTTGTCAATCTCGCCGGACAGCCTTTCGGGGGGCGGAGGATAAGGTTTGCAGGCGGCTGGTACAACCAGGACGAGTTGGATGTCGTCATACCGGCGCCGGAGCGGGTGCAGGAGCACCTGGGAGATGGGAAGGTGCCGGCCGCGGCGCCACTGGGCGTCTACCTGCTGGGATCTATAGACGAGCTGTTGGCCCGTGATCTGGGCGGGGGCATGGCCGGCGGTGCGCGGATAAGCGAGCTTCCCGGCTATATCAATGGTCTGGCCATAGTGGGTGCGGCGGGTGGAGGTCGGGCCGGTGCGGTCGATGTCTATCTCAACGACGTCTACAACGATGATTACGATGCCGACGGCCTGGGCCGGGAGTTGGAGAGCGAGATAGGCACGGATACACACAATCGCGATACCGATGGTGACGGCATCTGGGACGGCTTCGAGGTGCTGGGCATCCGCGCCGGCTCAACCGGCTACCCTGAACAGGCCTTGCCCACCTGGGGGGCAAATCCCCTGCACAAGGATGTGTTCGTTGAGGTTGATTACTACTGCAACTGTAGCAACGGTACATGTACCGAGCCTTGCGCAGGAACTTTCTTACCGGAGCGAGCCAGGTTTGTCGCCGAGGTGGCGGGGAAGGCCAGTGGTGGACCTGGGTATCTGGAAAATCCAGATGGAAAGAACGGCTTTTCACTTCACATTGATTGCCTGCCAGGGAATTTTCAACCGATTCCCAGTTCAACATACTGTGGGAGCTGGGGCGGAGTGAACACACTGCCTCCCACCTACGAGGAAGGCAGGTGGGCCATTCCCATTTCCTACTGGAATGATCCCTCGTATTTCAGCCCCATTCGACAGGGAATTTTCCACTACGGTGCAGGTACTCCAGGCGGCGGAGGGGAGGGAGAAGTAGCCGGCCCTTGCTTCAGATTCAAATCCAGCGCAGCGAGTTTCTTTATCCACGAACTTGGCCATAATTTGGGAAGCCCAGGTTCTCATGGGGGAGATTATGAACCTGGAAGCTCCTATAATTACAAGCCACACTATATCAGTCTAATGAACTATGCATACATGGGTGGTTCTCCCAACCACAAGCTTCCCTCCTACCAGCCGGGTTTCCAGTGGGACAGTAACAACCTTAGGTTTTCCGAAGGTGAACGGCGATACGTGGTTGATACTGATGGAAATTACGTCATTTATGAATTGAATCCGGCCGGAATCGACGAATCGCAGCCTTTTCCCTACATTGCCAACAACGTCGACACGGCACATGACTTTCGGCAGGCTCCTGGCTACTACGAAATCTGGTTCTCAACAGATACCTACGGCCGTCCGGTAATAATGGTCGACTGGGACAGGAGTGGTGCGGGTACTGGAGCGGATTCGGGAACGAAGGCAAACGTGTTATATAACTTGAACCCCTTGGAAAAAATGCTGGTCAACCCCGATCCGCAAAATCTAACTTTAAGATATGGACCGCAGATCGGAGTGCTGGATGATACAATACATGTCTTCTATAAATATTCCGAGTCGCCCTATGTGCATTACAACACCTGGCGCCAGCATGACCATTGTGAGATCGAAGATCTCTCTGATGATGGGTGCACTCAGTGGGAAAGCTCATACGATGTGATCAACATACCTGTCGACATGTTCAGCGAAATGTCGGCGGTTTCAACAAACCACGCTATATATCCTTTCTTTCTTTTTTACCAGGACAGCACGGGAAGTCTCTGTGCATTGTATCAACGCCTGGTATCGATCCCCACACCCAGGTACATCTGGTCTGGACCGATATGCCAGGACCATGATCTGTTTGGATATCCCGAGGCTACGACATACAATGGAAAACTGGTTGTCTTCGGCGTCGAGCAACCGCAATCAGGAGAAGTGCTGGGTAGAGTAAAGATCATTGAGGTAGGCCTGGAGAACCTCGATGATTACTGGGTAGAAAATTATGCCGAGACATCAACGGAAGGGGGCGCTTCGTGGAAGCAACTTCTCTCGAAGAATGCACCAGCGTTGGCCGTTGATCCTGTTGATGGCAGCCTTCTTGGCATAGGAACCGATGAAAACGATCAAATGTTTATTTTTAGAACGCCTTATTATGATCATGAAATTCACCAATTCTTCCGTTCAGAAGAAGGGCGAGAAGGGAATTTCTGGCTCAATCATCATCGGGGAGAGAAGCTAAGAAGAAAACAACTCTACCGGCCGGCCCTGGCAATAGAGAGACTTCCGTCTGGGACGCCAAGATGGACACTCTGGTATTTTATAGCTCCATCACCTGAAATACCCACGGGGTATTACTCTGTTTTAACCAGCTCCTGCGAAGCGACAGATTGCTCGGATGGGGGAACGATAGCATTCAGCCGGGAGGACTACGTTCTTGAGATTGGAACGGTTTCACTAAAGAATGTCAGTCTCGCAAACTATAAGGGCAAGATACGCGCTGCAGCTGCCTATGACTCCTGGTCTGCACATCATGATGGATTCGTTTTCCTCCCCATAGCAGATGGGATCTTCCAGGCTGCGCTGAAGGATGTCAACGATCTGGAGGTCTTCCGGGAGAAAATGCCACAATCACTAACTAGAATTCTCACTCGCAAGTTATTCCACGGAATGAGCGATAGTGAACTTGAAGAGATCGAGCGGGCAAATCACGTATCGATACCGAGAAACTTGAGGCCGGTACCGGTGGAATTTCAGGACTGGCAACCCGGTGAGCGGCCTACCTGGTTAGTGGTATGCGATCCGGAGTGAAGCATGATAGTTGATCTGAGGAAAATACCACCGGTGCTTGTTTTCGTGGCAGGAGTCCTGTTGAGCTGCCATGGTGGGACAGGCGGAGATCCCTGTACCAGTCGCGCGGACTGTCCCGAGGGGTACTTTTGCGATCTCACCAGAAATCACTGCCGGCAAATCTTTCAGGATGACGGCGTTGATCGTAACGGTGACGGAGGCACAACAAAGGAAGATGGAACAGGAGGGGATGGCATCCTGTTCGAGGACGACACGCCCGGGGAATGTCCCGATATCGATCTAACCAACTACCGGAGATACTGCATACTTCCAGATGGTTACGAATGTGATTACAGGCTGGCGTGGTGTGGGAATGGCGAATGGAATTGCGATGGCAGAAGCATTCATCCCCCGGAACCTCCCAACTTTGACGACTGGGCCTGGCGTTGCGGCGTCTTCAAGTGCGATGCCAGGACCGTTCCCGAGGAGCCGGGAGATGACTGGCAGGAGGAGCGGTTCTACATACCGCCCAAACCCGATTCGCTTACCGGAGAGTGGAAGTTCGTGGCCAGTGAGCATGACACCGTGCCGAAAGGCTGCGAGAGACAACCCCGCCAGTATGGCACTCCGGCGGCTTTCGTGGTGGATCCGGTCAACCCCGACGTCATGTATGTCGGCTACGGGATGCTTCTCGACTACTATCCACCCAACGAGCTTTCCGGGGTCTTCAAGACCGTGGACGGCGGCGCAACCTGGTTCGAGGCCCGGGCCGGACTGGGAGCCGCCGGCTGCTACTGGTGGGAATGCACCAAGGGAACTTCCATCAGCACTCTCTACATGGATCCCGACGATCGGCACGTGCTTTTCGCCTCGACAGAAAACCGCGGCCTCTACCGCACCACCGACGGGGGGAAATACTGGCATTTCATAGACCTTCCCTGGTGGTGCTACAGCATGGGCCCGGTGGGGAAGGCTCCCGACGGAACCTACTATGCAGCGTGTGAAAATACGCTATTTCGCAGTCATGATGATGGAACGACCTGGGAGGAGATGGGCACCTTGAGCAGGATTGGGCGCGCAATAATGTCCCTGGCCTTCGACCGGCGTTACCCGCAGAGGATCTGGGCCGGTATGAAAGTGTTTCATGGATCCACCCAGGGAGAGGGGCCGGTCTTCTTGAGCGAAGACGGCGGCAATACCTGGACGGACCTGGGAAGGGAGATCGATGCGGCATGCCTCGGTGGCGCGGATATTCATTCGATCGAGATCTGCCCCGCCAATCCCGACGTCATGGCGGTTTCGGCCGGCTGTTACTGTGGCTTTTTCCTCAGTGAAGACGGAGGCCGGAGCTGGTATCGCCCACAAGGATCCCTCGACTTCGACTGTCTGTGGTGGTCCAGATTCGCCCCGGATAAATTATCTTGCAGAATCTACACCAAAGCTTTTCCCACGGGAACCTACTGGAGCGAGGACGGCGGCAGGAGCTGGCATGTGGAACTCGATGGTGTGGGCCTGGACTTTTTTTATTTCAACAAATATGTTCCCCAGGTGATTTTCGGAGCGGCGATACATAGCACCAGCTCCCAGGTTTTTCAATTATGGATAAAGAAATAGAACTGCACGGGGACGGTGTTGACTTGTTGACTTTTCTCAATGACCGTTGGTTTATCAACGGGTTGTTCCTCCAAAGGAAGGGTGTGCCGTGTGATTCTCGAGGCCTGCGATAGGGGCGTAACCGGGGCTCGGGAACGGTAAAAAGTTAATAAGTCAAGACCGTCCACGTTTCCTTGCCCGTTTCCTTCCTGGTACCCGGATGAATGACGTATAGAGTTATTGCTTCTCCCACAGTTCAAATGATCTATCACCAGGATAGATACTTTGGTGAATGAGAATACCCAGCATTCTCCCTGGCAAGAAGGGGTTGAAAAAGATATGTTCTAGCGGCTTGCGGAACTCATCATTCCAGTTCTGGCCGGCATCGGTGGACCACATTAATGGGGCATCTGACCCCCTGCTGGCATATAGCCTGCAATATATTGGATCAGGGTAATACTCGGCCGTGAGGCTGAGAAAACCACTCATGGGAGACCCTGCTTCATGCCAGGTCGCTCCCCCGTCCTCGGAGATGAACAGACCACAGTAGTAAACCGATGCGGTCATCTGGTCGGGGTTGGCCGGGCAGATGTTTATATCCCTGACCGCGCCCCGGCCCTGGCAGACATCGTCAATCTCCCGGCCGAGCTCCATCCAGGTCAGGCCGCCATCGTCGCTCAGGAAGATGTACCCCTCGCCGGGAAATTCACTCGACGCCTCCCCCACGCCCGCCCAGACCCGCTCGGGCAGCCGGGGATCGAATCCCAAGGCGGTGATGTAGCGCGGCACGGTCCCAAAGTACGGCCCCTCGTAGAAGGTGTATCCACCGTCGTCGCTGAAAAGCAGCACTCCCTTGCAGCCGACGTAGTAGCGGCCGTTGCCTCCCTTGCCCACGGGGCCAACCCATCCGCAGTAAGCCGGCAACTCCACCTGCTCCCAGGTGGCGGCGCCGTTCGAGGTGCGGTACAGGCCCCGGTGCAGGGTAGAGGCGAACAGCACCTGCGAATCATCGGGATCCATGTAGAGCCGGTACACCGTGGTCCCCGATCTGCACTCGCCGTCGTAACAGCCCCCAGACCCCAACCGGGCCCGGGCCTCGAACCAGCTGGTTCCGCCATCGACGCTCTTGTAAACGCCGGACACCCACCAGGGAGGCGACTCATCCGCCACCAGTCCCACGTAGATGACATCGGGATTGCCCGGATCCACGGCTATCGCCTGCACGTCGGCGTACTGTAGCGGCTGCCTTTCGCATCCCGGCGCCATGATGTCGTCGCTGTCTGCCACCAGCGTCCAGACGCCTTTGAATTCGTCTGGATCCGGCGGAACGTAGGGTTGGGGCTCCCGCCAGTCTTCTCCCGGCGCATCGGGAATGTCCCAGGCGTAGCAGTGGTAGAGGCCGCACCGCCAGGCCCAGTCGTCGAACTCGTCCGGGGGAAGAATAACCTCGTCAGAGTTTAGGCAGATCCATTCTCCATCTCTGCAATCGGGCCGATTATGATAGCAGTAATCCGGGTTCACGCAGTATTTCTGGTTCTCGAGTGGTTCGTCACATGGCCGCGGACCATCTTCACCCTGCTCTCCGCCGTCAAGCACATCGCTTCCGGTATCCTCGCCTTGGCCGCCGTCCTCGGCAGGGGGTTCGAGAAAACAGCGGTTGCGGGTCAGGTCGCACAGATAACCCTGGGGACAGTCGGCACCGCTCTGGCAGGGAATGCTTGCGACATCTTCCCGGCACGACATGAACAATCCCAACAACAGGGCCACGGCAGGGCAGGCAGGCCTCGGGTTCATTTCTGCCTCCACTGGAACAATAATATCACTCTCAACCACTGCCAACAACAGCATGGGGACAGGCCCAGAGGGTTCCTTGGCACACTATTCGAAAAGCAGTCATCGAAGCACTAAGGCCGCCGTTACTACGTACTCAAGACAGTCAAGAAGCCGGGGCTCGACAAGGTCATTCCGGCAAAGCGAGGCGTTGTTGTGTTATAATAGCCGGCGACAGCCGTGGCCGAGGCGAAGGCGAGGCGGGGCGGGTCGAGCAGCCGGCCGCGGCGAGAGGGGAGCCGGCCATGAACGTGAAGAAGCGGGAGGGGAAAGCTTCATGGCCAGGGAACCTGAGAGGGGGTTGGGTATGAAAGGGATAAAGTACTTCGTGCTGTTGGTATTGCTGTTACTGTCCCCTTTTTCCAGTGCCGGCGAAGTTGAACATGAAACTCCACGCGGGGGAAAACATTTTTATCTAGGAATTGGAGTCGGCGGGACAAGTTTATTTTACGAGTCGGAAGGCCAAAATAGGATAAGTCCTTCATCTGTGTTTCTATTTCGTGCTGGATGGGTGGCAACGTCGGATCTGCTCTTAGGATACGAGCTGTTTTGGGTGCTGATACCACTTCCTTTCACCTACACCGAGGGAAAACACTGTTTCCTTGCAAGGTTCTATCCTGTTGGTTCTCTTCCGGGATACTATGTCGAGGGTGGTGCCGGTGTTCTAACCAACAGTATAGACTGCGGTGGCTGTTATACGAGGGAAATCGATGTTTCATGTGCTTTTTTCACGCGTGTTGCCACCGGCTACGATTTTGAGTTGGGTTCTTCTTTTCAGCTTGGTCTGGGATTGAAATACCATACCAACTTCTACCACGCCACACCCGGCCACGAAATAAGCCTGGTGGTGGAGATCAATTGGTTCCCTTTATAACAGACGATGCCAGCAGTGCGGGAACGTCCTTGAGTTGTCGGATTTTCTCCACGGTCATCGGTTTGTCCAAGGTCTGTTTCTCTGCTGAAAGGATGATGCCGGATGATTCTCGGCGGTGCCTTCCAGGCGGGCAATACCAAGGTTCGGGAACGGTAAAAAGTTAATAAGTCAAGACCGTCCCCGTTTCGGTATTTTTCCATTTATCCCTTGACATCGCCAACTATATAGGTATTATAGTACCAGTTTACCTGTTGGAGGACGCGTGAACAGCATGCTCAAGATATCGGAGGCGGCATCGCTGGCCCTGCACGCTGCCGCCATACTGGCGGCCGGCAACGGCAACGGCCGCAACTCCACGCGCTCGATGGCTCACCGCCTGGGAGCCTCGGAACACCACCTGGCCAAGGTCATGCAACGCCTGGGCCGCGCCGGGCTGGTGCGTTCGGTGCGCGGGCCCCAGGGGGGATTCGTACTGGCCTCCGCGCCGGCCGACATTTCCCTGCTGCAGATCTACGAGGCGGTGGACGGTCCCCTGCGGCCCGCTCCCTGTCTCCTGCCACACCAGGTATGCGGCGGTGATGACTGCGTGTTGGGGGGCCTGGTGCAGTCTCTCAACGACCAGATCGAGGATTACCTGGAGCGAACCACCCTGGCCGACCTGGCCCACGTATTTCCGGAAAGAGAGGAGCAGACATGAAGACCAAGCGCCAGATAATCGAGATTGACGAGGACAAGTGCAACGGCTGCGGTGCCTGCATCATCGCCTGCGCCGAGGGAGCGCTGGAGATAATCGACGGCAAGGCCCGCCTGGTGGGCGAGGTCTACTGCGACGGACTGGGCGCCTGCCTGGGAGAGTGCCCGGAAGACGCCCTGCACATCGTCGAGCGCGAGGTGGAAGAGTTCGACGAGGTGGCCGTGGAGCACAGGTTGCAGGAAATCGGGCGGGACACGGGCGAGCCCCATCCCGCCCCGGCAACCCCGGAACCGGAAACGTTGGCCTGCGGCTGCCCCGGTTCCCTGGCCAGGTCTCTGGCCACCATCGAGGCCGCTCCCGGGCCTTCCCGGCAGCGCCAGCAGTCCCGGCTGGGTCACTGGCCGGTGAAGCTGCAGCTGCTGCAACCCGGAACTCCTTTCCTGCGCGGTGCCGATCTCTACCTGGTTGCCGATTGTGCCGGCTTCGCCTATCCCCAACTGCACCAGGAAATCCTGGCCGGCCACGCCGTGGCCATCGGCTGCCCCAAGCTCGACGACCTGGAGGCCCACATCGAGCGGCTGGCGGCCATCTTGCGCGAGGCGCGGCCGCGCTCGCTCAACGTGGTTCACATGGAGGTACCCTGCTGCCGCGGATTCGTCTTTGCCGCCGAGCAGGCCGTGAAACGCTCGGGCTACGACCTGCCGCTGGGACGCATGAAGATCGGCGCCAGCGGCGAATTGCTCGAGGACGAGCGACGCCAACAACACCAGGCAGCGGTTTGAGCCCGGGCCGGGAAGGAGCAAGCACATGAGCAAGACACTCTGTCCGGGACAGGACATGCGCTTCTGGCGCCCGGGAGACATCTTCGACGTCACCTGCGCCAACTGCGGCGCCCAGGTGGAGTTCTTCAAGGACGAGGGTCGCCGCAAGTGCAGCAAATGCGGCAACATGGTAACCAACCCGCGCCTGAGCCTGGGTTGCGCCCAGTGGTGCGAACACGCCGCCGAGTGCCTGGGCTACGACCCCAAGCAAGTCGAGTCGGACGCTGACGACGAGGCCCTGGTCGACAGGCTGGTGGCGGGGCTGAAACAAGCCCGGGGACGGGACAACGGGCTGGTCGAAAGAGCATTCGCCAGGCTGCACCAGGCCAAGGAGCTGATGCCGGATCACCCCGGGGCCGATCCCAAGCTGGTGATGGCCGCAGCCCTGCTGGCCGAGTTGCATGACCCGGCCGGCGCCGGAGATCGTCTCCGGGCCCGCGAGATCATGAGCCAGGCCGGCATGGACAAACCCAGCATCGACGAGGTAGAGCTGCTGCTGGACGGGCTCCGCGCTCACGCCGCAGACGATCGTCCCGAGCTGGCCCTGCTCAAGCGGGCCGGGGCGTCACTGGCTGCCCGCTAGCAGCCAGCGGCGCCACCTGCCCCACCCCGGGAGCGGTTGCCCGCCGGCGCCGGTCGCCGCTACCCCGAAGTTGCATTAATGCACTCCGGTTGTGCTATCCTGGTCATCATGAAGACCACCTCACGCCTGCTGCTGCTGGCCCTGGTTCTGCTGGCCGTCCCGGCCGGCGCCAGCGGTCCCAACAAGTACATCGACCAGTCCGCCAGCGCCTTTGCCGCCCTCGACTTCGAGGGGGCACTGGGCTTGCTGGAGAAGGCCCTGGCCCGGCCGGGCAACAACCCCGGTGACCTGGTACGCATCTACTCCTTGCGGGGCCTGTGCCTGCTTTCCCTGGGGCGCGATTCCCAGGCCCACCGGGCATTCCGGGCGGCGCTTTCCATCGATCCCAGTTTCCGCCTGGCTCCCGACCTGTCACCGCGGTTCCAGGAGCCCTTCCGCAAGGTACTCGACCAGGGCGTGGAGCAGATCTCCCTGGACATCGAACTGCCCCGTGAAGTGGCAGTCGGCCAGCCCCTGGAGGGCCGGGCCCGTTTGCTGAGCGATCCGGAGCGACTGGCCCGCCGGCTGGTGTTGCGTTTCCGTCGCCAGGATCAGCGGCAATACTCTTCCCTGCGCCTGCAGATAACCGCCGAACGGCCGGCGAGTATTCGCTTTCCCACCGCCCTGCTCGGCGGGGCGGCGGGCCAGGCGGTGGAATGGTACGCCGAGCTGCAGGACGGCCACGGGGGCCGCCTGCTCGGCAAGGCCGATGCCGCTCATCCCCTGCGGGTGGAAATAGTCGAGCCCCAGCCGGTGGCGCGGGCGGCACCGGTGCCCGAGCCGCAGCCCCCGCCCCCCTCCGTGCCCTGGTGGCGCAAGTGGTGGATCTGGGCCATCGCCGGCGGAGTGGCCGCGGCTGCCGGAGGCACGGCGGCCGCCATCGTGCTCAGTCGGCCCGCCGCCAGCGAGCGCGATTTCAGCATCGAGATCCACTAGAAGGAGCGGCCGGCATGTACAAGAAAATCCTCTTGCCCGCCTGGCTGGTGCTGCTGCTGGCCGGCTGTTCGGGTGGCGGCAACTGCCTGCTGCACATCGAGCTTCCCGACGACGATGCCCGGGCCCTGGTCTCCCGGCTGGAAGTCATGGTCGTGAGTGCCGACCGGGGAAGCTGCCAGCAGTTCATCGCCGGCGAACTGGAGCCGGCGGCCGCCGACGTCCTGGCGCAGGCGAGCATTCCCTACCCGTCCGGGACCGGCAGCGGCGGTATCGATGACGTGCCCGTGGGTCCGGCCCTGTTCCTGGTGACCGGCGTGGGTGCCGCCGGCGAGGTCTACCTGCGCGGCTGCCAGGAGGGCCAGGTGACCTCCGGCGGTTCCATTACCGTCACCGTGCTCATGCAGTGGGTGTGCCGGCCGGCCGCGGAGGCCTGCGGCGACGATATCGACAACGACTGCGACGGCCAGACCGACGAAGACTGCCCCACCTGCCAGCAGGACAGCGACTGCGACGACGGCAACCCCTGCACCATCGATTTCTGCACCGCCGGCGAGTGCCACCAGGCCAACTTTCCCGATCACACCCCCTGTTCCGATGGCGATGCCTGTACCCTGGCCGACGAGTGCCTGCAGGGCCGGTGCCGGGGACAACCGCGCGACTGCTCGGCCCTGGACGCTCCCTGCCTGGTGGGCCAGTGCGATCCCGGCAGCGGCGATTGCCAGCCCGTGGCCCGTCCCGACGGCACCGCCTGTGACGACGGGCTGTTCTGCACCGATCCCGACGCCTGCCGGGACGGGCTCTGCACCGGCCCCGCCCGCGACTGCGACGACGGCGACGATTGCACCGCCGACAGTTGCGACGAGGGCGCGGCCGATTGCCAGCACACCCTGGTGCCCAATCCCGGGGCCGAGGGCCCGGCCGGCGATCCCAGCTGTCAAAACGGGGTCGATGACGATTGCGATGGGCTCACCGATGATGCCGATCCCAACTGTGCCGGCTGCACCGCCGATGCCGATTGCGACGATCAGAATCCCTGCACCAGCGACTCCTGCCAGGGCCTGGCCTGCAGCAACCAGCCCCTGCCCGACGGCACCGCCTGCGACGACGGGTTGTTCTGCACCAGCAGCGATTCCTGCACGGCCGGCGTCTGCTCCGGCGCGGCTCGTGACTGCTCGGCCGGGGCCGCACCCTGCCAGGAGGGCATCTGCCTGGAGGACCAGGACACCTGCCAGTTCCGCGACAAGGTCGACGAGTCTCCCTGCGACGACGGCCTGTACTGCACGGTGGGTGACCGCTGCCTGCAGGGCCAGTGCCAGGGCAGCAGCCGCGACTGCGACGACGGTGATGAATGCACCAGCGACAGCTGCGACGAGGCCGCCGCCGCTTGTCACCACGAGCTGCAACCGCGACCTGGCTCCGAGGGCCTGGAGGTGGCGGACAGTTGCGACAACAACCGCGACGACGACTGCGACGGCCTGACCGACGGCGACGACCCCGACTGCGTGGAGTGCAGCGACGACGCCGACTGCGACGACGGCAATCCCTGCACCAGTGACTCCTGCCAGCAGGGGAGCTGTCTCAACCAGGCAGTGGCCGAGGGAACCCCCTGCGACGATGGCCTGTACTGTACCAACCCCGACACCTGCCAGGGTG
>Ga0190358_1000358_pt1 | contig 14274 bp, 13 predicted proteins | sample 48721812_MG_FD_161666 | JGI IMG/M metagenome (GOLD analysis project Ga0190358, IMG submission 161666) | Hydrothermal vent microbial mat bacterial communities from Southern Trench, Guaymas Basin, Mexico - 4872-18-1-2_MG | ecosystem: Environmental > Aquatic > Marine > Hydrothermal vents >... | reverse complement strand
AGTATGTTTGGCGGGAAATACATTCTTGAATACCTGCTGGATTTTTCCCTGGGGATCGATCAAGTAAACGGTGCGGTGAACCCCGTTATGTTCCCTGCCAAAGGGATTAATAAGAATTCAACCTCCCGGTGTCTGTATTTATCACTGGCTGGGGTAATTTTCAGCCCGCCGGATGCGTTTGCTCAGGGCGGGGTGGGAATGCAGGGTAAACTCCACCCAGGCTGGCGGGTCAGCCTCCGCCAGGTTCTGATCGCTGAGTCGCCGGAGGGCGGCGGCGTAGGCTGCGCCGTTGCCGGTTAGCCGCAGGGCATAGCTGTCTGCCAGGTTCTCTCGCCAGCGGCTGAAACCGTTATTGAGCGGGGAAGTCAGCAGACTGTAGATGCCCAGGCAGATAACGAAGAGGGGCAGGGCAGCCAGATCCGCGGTGGATTGGAAGCCAAAAGCTATGACGCCCCAATTCAGCACCAGCGAGGTGAGGAAGAGACCGCCCAGGGTAATTCCGGTCCCTACAGCCATACCCAGGGGGATGTCATGATTAGCCTGGTGGCCCAGCTCGTGGGCCAAAACTGTCTCAATTTCATCTGGTGTGAACTCATCCAGCAGGGTGTCGCCCAGGATGATACGGCGAGTTTTGCCCAACCCGGTAAGGCCAGCGTTAGCCGACTTAGTGCGGCGGCTCATATCAAAGCGGAACACCCCCATCACCGGTGCACCAGCTTTCTTCGCCAGGCCCATCAAGCGTTGCTCCAGGTCCCGGTCTTCCTCCGCCAGGGGAGTGAATTTGTAGAAGATCGGAAAAAGCAAAACAGGTGCCAGGTTAGCCAGCAGGACATTAAAGAGCAGTAAAAATCCAGCTGTCCACAGCCACCAGGCCTCCTGGACAGACCGCAGCAGGTAATATATCACTTCCAGGATCAGGCCTCCCAGCACGATGGAGACCAGCAAGCCCTTGCCCAGATCGACCAGCCACCCTTTCAGGTCTTGGTTGGACTGCTTGAAGCGGTGAGGGAGGATATAGCCGGTGTAGTAGGACAGCGGCAGGTCGAGCAGGGTGAAAGCTCCTCCAAAGATTGCCCCAAACACCAGGACGGCCAGCCAGGGGTTGCTAGTCCATCCCCTAATCCAATCTCTCAGCTGGATTGACCAACCCGTCAGAAGCCAGGCTAGGAGGAAGGCTGTCCCTAAGGCCAGGTCCATGAACGTGAATCGGCGCTGGATCCGGGCATATTCTTTGGCCTGCCTCTGGCGTTCGGGATCCAGATTGGTGATCTCCGGGGGGGCGTCCTGTTCATCAGAAAACATAGTCCTTGTCCTCTCTTGATAAGAAGAGCATCCACTGATCTGTCAATGCAATTTGCCTGCTCCCCAGTGATTATAATTGAAAGGGAAGTCGCTTCTCAAGGAATAGACCTTACAATCAGCAATCGGACCATTAAAGCTGGTTTTCAGGTCATAAAAAGACGTATATAATAGATGTCGATGGCTGGCGATAAGATTACTCTCTACGCGCTCGACTGCGGCACTGTCAATTGGCGGCTGTACCGTATGGAATACCACTATGACGGGGAAAAGGCTCGTCATGTCACCAGCCCGCTTTCTTCGCCTCTGGCCAATTTTTCAGACACCAAGCTGCCTGCAGTGTTGCTTCTCAACCCGGACGGCACGGAGGTAGAAGCCATTGGGGAAACAGCTTTGGGCTTCCAGGAGGATTACCAAGTCCGTACTCGGCTGCGGGAGTTCTTCAAGCCTTCGATTGGTTCCCATTTGACTGAAGAACCCCAACCACACCAGCGGCGCTACAGCCATTTTGAAGCCCTGCTCTTCACGCGTCTGCTCCTAAAATCACTGATTGAGCAAATCCGGATCGAAAAATACAACAACGAAGAGTTTGATGATCTGATCCATTTTTCGGTTGCCTACCCAGACCGCTGGCGAACGGAAAACGACGGTAAGATCTTTGAGGATTTTTACCATGTTGTCCTGGAATGCTTTCCGCCTGAACTTACCGATCAGGTGCACTTTGTTCCAGAGTCCGAAGGTGTGATCCTGGGTTTGCGGGATCAGGCTCTGCTGGACAGTTTCCACCCCAAGGACCTGAATCTGATCATCGATGTGGGGGCTAGCACCACAACTCTATACGCCAGGATGTTCAATCATGAAAATGGAAAGCTGATCAATATCAATCGCTATGAAGAGCCCTTCGGGGGGGGATTGTACGATGCCCTCCTGGCCCAGTACCTCTCCAATCAACTGGAAATTCCCTCCGGTGTGCTGTCACGAGACTCTGCAGCCTTTATGGTTTTGCGGCTTAAGAGCCAGTTGATCAAGGAAGCCTTGAGCCTGCAAGCTGTCAGGGGCGCGGAAACTCTTGATCCCCTCTCTACCCTAAGTTCTCTGATCCTGGTGACGAACAATGGACAGGTATTCCGGACACAATTGGATCTCACTCTGGAGGTATTCAACCAGCTGACCAGGCCCCTGGATAACGCCTTCCAGGATGTGCTCGAGCGGGGATTGGAGAAGATGGAGATCGATCAGCAGTCCATTGGTAAAGTGATCCTGCTGGGCGGAGGGGTCAGGATCCCGGGCATACTGGAGGGTATCCGGGAGCGTTTTGGGATTAACAAGGTGATCTTCCCTGAAAAACCCCAGGAGATGATTGTCCGCGGCATTGGCTTGGCATTCACAGATTCCCTCCCGGAGCGTGAGCAGGAAGAACAGAAATTCATCCCTGTCAAGAAATCAGGCTGGCGCCTGGTTGGCCAAAATGGGCAGCTGATTGATATAAAAAAAGAAATCATGATCGCTGGGCGCAACCAGGAATCTGATGTCCCCCTGGACAGCGCCAGTTGTTCCCGCACTCACGCCCTGATCCGCCTGGAAGGTAATGCGCTGACCTTGATTGACCTGCGCAGCAAAAATGGCACCTTTGTTAATAAGGTCCAGTTAACCCCCAATACAGGACAGAGCCTCCGTGATGGGGATGAGATCATGTTTGGTGATCAGGTGTTCACCCTGGAATGACCATCCGCTATCAATAAGGAAGCCCTGGAGAACCTGGACGGGTTTTTTAACTTGGACAGGGACCTGAATTACTGAGCATGTATTCCACAAGGGCACTGATCTCGTCCGCGGTCAATTGACTGCCACAGGCGGGCATAAAACCAGTTCCATTAGCGATAGTGGATTGATAAGCTACCAGGAACGGGACTAAAAAGTGATCAAGGCGAATTTCAGCTATCCTCTAAACATAATTCCCCCCTAAGGACAGCTAAGCTTAACTATAATATACTGATTAGGATCTTGCTCCATAATAGGATTGTTCTGGAAGGAAGCGAACCCACATGCGCAGATTACCTTCAACACAGGAATCCCGGATCCAGGCCTTACGAGAAAACCGTTACTTGAAAGGGTTAGATAGCGAGGTGCTGGAAACCCTGGCGAAGCAGACCCGCCTATTGTCCTATGCCAAAGAGGAAAACATTATTCACGAAGACCAACCGGGACCGGGTTTGTTTATTGTCGAGACCGGCCGGGTAAAAATTTATAAAAAGTCACCGGCCGGGAGGGAGATGATCATCAATGTCCTGGAAGAGGGGGATTCCTTCAATGAGGTGCCTGTGTTTGACCAGGGAGACAACCCCGCCAATGTGGCAGCGGTCATAGAAACCCGGCTGTGGCTGATCGACGCAGAAGCGCTGCGGGGGGTGATCGCGGAACATCCTCTGGCTGCCCAACAGATTATTGTCAACCTGTCTCAGAACCTGCGTATGCTGGTCAACAAGGTGGAAGATTTGTCTTTTTATACTGTGACGGCTCGGTTGGCCCGCCTGCTGCGGGATTTGCCAGAATCTCAGCTGGCAGCCAGCGGCCCAGCCCGGCTGACCCAGGATGACCTGGCTGCCCGGGTGGGCACAGTGCGCGAGGTGGTCGCCCGATCCTTGAAGGAGCTGGAAAACTGCGGGGCTATCGAGGTTCAGCGGGGAAAGATCAAGGTCCTTGACCGGGAAAAATTGGACGATTGGGAATGTAACTAAGGTTGGTAATGAGGGAGGTTTACAACAAAGACCGCTGTGATTCTAGCAGCGGTCTTTGTTATTTGATGTCTGGTTGACTTTCAGGTCAGGCGATGAGGGGACGAATTTACCAGAAGGAGAAACCACCTAAAAAGGATAAACTCATCAGGAATAGAATGAGCGGAAGCAGCTGGTAAATAACCTCCTGGCTGAGGAGGGGCTTTCCTGCCCTGAGAAAGGCCAGGAGCAGACCTCCCAATCCGATCAACCCTCCACCCAGGCTGACCAAAAGATAGCCGGCCGGGACCTGCCCCTGGATACTCAGGATCAAGGGCAGGAGGATAATTACCAGTCCGGCTGTCCCGTGGACAAGTGCCAGGACCAGTGTGGGAGCCTTACCGCGAAGGACAAATCTGGTTACTCCAGTTGCCCCAAAACCCACTAGACAAAATACCAGGTAGGGGAAAAAGCAGGAGGGTAGATGGACTGAAACCAACCCCAGGGAGATGCTGAGAGGAATAGCGGTTGAGACGATCACTACCCCCTGGCTTTCCAATCCTTCGAACCCCAGGATAATAAGCAGCAAGCAGGCAACCAGAAGGATGCCGAATCCTGTGGTGTAGATCCATATCGAGAGGGGAGACAGCCCGTCTAGGCCAGCGATAATTTGGTAGGCAGCCAGCAAAACTGTCGCCAGCAGGAGCAATCGGTCGCGGATGGTGATTTTGTACATAAAGTTAGATCCCCGCAAAGAACATCAGCAGCATGGCACTCAACATATACAGGGATGCGTATTTAAACAAGCCAAACGTGATCCGTTCCGAAGGAGATCTCAGGCTCTGCACTGCCAGTATGAAAAGCCCTGCTGATAGTACAACCAATAATCTCAGGAATCCCCAGGTTAAACCCACTCCATAGGATGCTATTCCAAAAGCCAGGGTAGCTAAGATGCTGGAGATAGCAATGATCAGGCGAGTGGTTTGGAAGCTGTAAGTGCTTGGAAAGGTCGGCACGTTCGCTTGTTGGTAATCTTCATGATAACGAATGCTGAAGGTGAGGATGTGGGTAGGAATCCAGAAAAGGACACCTAACGCCAGGGCTATTCCGACCCAGTCAATGGCTCCTGTCCCCAGAACCCTTCCGGCCAGCACGGGCATGCCGCCAGAAATGCCACCCCAGATGATGGACCAGGCCGTGCGTCTTTTAAGCCAGATCGTATAAACCACAACGTCAAAAAACAATCCTGAGAAGATGATCATGCCGTAAAGAATATCTACGGTCAAAGCCCAAGTAATGCCAATTATTGAAAGGACCAGGCCAAAAATCAAGGCCTCTTCTGGCCTGGTCTCCCCGGTGCTCAAGGGACGCTTGCTGGTCCGCGGCATTCTTGCGTCAATATCGCGGTCGTACCACATGTTGAGTGCGGTGCTTCCGCTGATTGCCAGCAACAGGCTCCCGGTTAATCCCAGGACTGTTGGGATGTTGAAAATCGGACAACGTGCGCTCATGTACCCGGCCAGGCCGGTGATCAATAACAGCCCGGTTTGCAGAGATTTAACCAAAGGAAAGAATTTTCTCTTGGCAATTGCTAACTTCGATTTCGGTTTATTCATCTTCTGTCTCAAACTTCTAAATACCATAAAACTCATTGTGAATTATTAATCCTGAACGCAGCGGAAACCTACATCAGGGGCAAAGTAGGTCGGCCCAGCGCTGTTAAACTTCCAGACACGCAGATCAACCTCATAGGTGTAGTAACTGCCTCCCCTCATGTGGCGGTAATGCTGCTTGGGGTAATCGTCCCCAGTCCACTGCCAAACATTACCGGCCATATCGTAAAGGCCGTAAGGGCTGGCCTGGTCCAGGGTCTCATATCCATCGTAGGTTTTACCGTTATAAAAGCCAACGGGAGTGGTGTTTCCCAATTTACCATAAATCTTCTCAAAAAGGTCGAAAGATGAATAGAAATTTGCCCGGTTGCGCTCAATTTCGTAGCCCCAGGGGAATGCCAGCCCATGTCCGTCCTCGTCAAGTTCTGTTCCCCGGGCAGCTTTTTCCCATTCCAATTCTGTGGGCAAGCGCAGGCCATAATAACTGCAATAAGCATTGGCTCCGAACCAGGTCAGCATGGTTGCGGGATGGTTGGCATATTCTGGAATGGCGCTGAATACACCTGCGTCATAAATGATGCGGGAGCCGGCCTCCTCTAGTGAGTAAAGCAGCTTGTCGCCGCGGCTGATTACCTCTTCGTGTTCGTAGGCGTCAAAGGGATCCCCGGGATAAGGGCCAAAGACACCATACACAGAAAAGACGTTCTCGCTTTCCTTAACATCGACATCCCCGATGCTGATGGATTGATCCCCGACCGCCTCATTGAGAAACTGGGCGTATTGTTCATTGGTGACATCCGTAACCATAATCTGATAATCGTAGTCAATGGCCGTCATATGATCATGCTGCCCGCTGGGGAACTCTCCTGCAGGAATGACTGCCCAGGCATCGGAATCAACACCCGTAGCAATGATTTCTGGAAGGGGTTGAGTGGCGACGTCAGACGCCGCGCTGCAGGCAGTTAAGATCAGGAGAGCAGTTAGGAGTAAGATGCGTTTCATTCTGAGACCTCCTCAAGAGCAGAGGTAAGCTCTGCGAGTTTTTGTTTTTGCTCCTCAATTTCAGCTTGAGCAACAGCTCTTTTTTCGTTGGTTAGCTCAGTGGACCAATATCCTTTGCGCTGGAACAGATCATACAGGCGCCAGATTAAAAACAGGGCCAGTATTATCAGCACGGACGCCAGGCCGATGTCGGTTAATAACATGGTCGTATTGACAAGCGGTTGCTGGGCGGTCTTTTCCACGAACAATCTCTTCATTGAAAACACTGTGACAGACCCAAAGGCCAGGTCAGAACTGATGATCAGGATCCAGCCAAACCACTTTCGGACCTTACCTTTTAATCCGGAGAGGTCTGCAAAATAGAACAATATGATAGTGGCAATCAATCCCGAGAGGATGTGCCAGTGCCCGGTTAACGTAATTCTTTCTTCCCGATGGGGTAAAACCCGGATAATCTCATCCAGTTTGGCGGCCATAAAAAGACCTACGAAACTGACATTGAAATTCATGAATACCATTTGCCAGCCAGAACCAAACTTCAATGGGTCCCGGGTCAGGGCCTTGATCTTTTGCCAGGCATTGGGTTTTTCCAGCCCCATATCTGCTGTTCCGTCCCTGATGAGCTTGTCCCAAGAGAATATCACATAGAACAATCCGGCCACCAGGATCAAAGCCGATCCCCCATAAATGATAGTGTGGGCCCAATCTAGCCAGGTCACAGAAAGGGCACCGATCGTCGTGACGATCGTTCCTACGATCATCACTGGCATAGTGATTTTGTGTAAGATCCCTTTGAATTTCATCCACTTGCCAACGATCAATGTGATTCCCACGGCTACCAGGGTGACCATGATGTGCAGGTGGCCGATGATGGCCCGCTGCAAGACTGTCTTGTTGGGTATGCGGATCAAATCCTCGGCGAGAAAAGTTTCGTGGCCGTTGCTCCAGTAGGATCCGGTCACCGCACCAAAAGTTGCGGAGACCAATGTGCATGCGGCCATCGTAAAGAAGGCAACCCGTTCCAGGTCCACACCTTTCTTGGTTTTGGATTTCTCAGAGTCTGCGGGCAGCCGGTATTCCTTTTTCCAGGGCCAAAGCGCCGCGCATAACAAGATCCCGGCAAAGAAAACCAGGGATTGCCCGACCAGAAAAAGGCCGTGAAACACATAATTATGGCCAAAGTATCCAAAGATCAAGCCAAAGATCAATGAGGTCAGATAGCCAACCGTGATAGTGACGTTAATGGTCACTCTCTCGTGGTTTTTGATTTTGACAATTTCGGTGATGAAATAAACCTCGACTGCAATCACCGTCATGGCAATAGTGTGATAGAGCATGATGATGCGACCTTCCCGTTCAGCCTGAACAAGGTCAAGCCCCAGGAGACGGACGGTGACATCTTTGATTCCCCATTCAACCATTGGCCCGGAAAGGGTGCCCCAGATAGCCGTTACCAGGGCTACGGCTGCGATTCCTACCAGCGCCAAGCCCCGCGTGGAAGTGAAAAGGTAAATAAAACGTTTTTTTATTGCTTCCATATATATTACTCCTGTTTGGATGTGATTATAAAACCAGCCCAATGTTTTGCACAGCCCACGCGATTAACCATATCACAATGCGGTATTTCCGTCTTTAATAAAAGGCAAATCACCGGCCAGCTATGTCCGGGATATTGGCTTGATTACATCCCGACTGAGCGGCTGTTATCGTTCTGAAAGCCAGCATTTAATGGGCAATCTCGTGTAGATTTAACATAACATAATAACCATGCCACGTCATTGACTTTCAACAAATTGGGCCTTTTCGAAATGGTAGATCTGATGGGTACCCACTAATTCAGATCCTGGGTCAGGGAAAGTGGTGCTGCCCGAAAAAATATAGCCAGCGGAATTCTCATTGAATTTGTTTGGTTGTGGGGGGACCCTCAGATTGAATCCTGATCCGCGAGATCTAATAAACCGGCAGGATTTTCCACGGAGATATGTTGTCGGTCCGTTTTAATCAAGCCTTGTTTATCCAGCCAACTCAAGGATCTGCTGACCGATTCGGGAGCAGTGGCGATAAGCGCGGACAAATCAGACAGCGGGAAATCTTGCCGGTCAATGCGTTTTTTGCCGTGATCGCTGAGTTCAAGGATTAATTTTGCACAGCGTGCTAACACCGGGCTGAATGATAAATCCCCACACAGGGTAATTAATTCTCTGGTGCGCCCTGCCAAGACGCGCATCATGGCCAGACCGAGAACGGGATCGGGATATTCTTTCACCAGAACTTCAAAGGCTTGGTGACCGATATTCCAGGTTAGGCAGTTTCGGACAGCAATCGCGGTCGCTGGATTAGGCCCACCATCTATTACCGTAACTTCATTAAACATTGTCACTGGTTCAACTGTCGAGAAAATTTGACTTTGTCCCTCGCAACTGTAATTACATAGGTGCACTTTGCCCGCAAGCAACACATACATACCTGCTGCGTCATCTCCTTTATAGTAGATGAATTTGTTTTGCTGATATCGTTTCAACTGCCCGGAATTGATAATTCTCAGCAGGTCCGTTGTGCGGAGGTTTTTGAAGTAGGGAACATTCCTGATAAGATTGATGTACTTTTCCATATGCAGATTGATAACCCGATAATTTCAATCTATTATATCCTACAGAGATAAAATTCCCAGGACTAACACCAAAGTCGCTTTATATATAGTTCTTCATCTTGATTTGAATCAAGTACAACGCAAAATCATTGTGATATAAAGTACTTAGCAGTGAAGATATTTTGTTCTATTTTGTTCTATTAATAGAAGAGTTAGATGGAACTTTATGGAGGTAAGATGGGAAATAGAAAGCAAAAAGTGTTGATTTTAGGTGCCCTGCTTCTTTTGGCGCTGATAGTGGCTGGTTGCCAATCTGAACCAGAGATAAAAGAAGTTGAGGTGACCGTGGTGGTGGAGCCTACTGCTGTGCCGCCAGAACCCACCGAGGAGCCGGCTGATCAGACCGCTTTTCATGTTGCTTGGGAAAGTGGACCGCACAGCACTTATGATCCAGGCCATGGGCCTAATGATTGGTGTGCTCGCTGCCACTCCCCCCAGAACTGGAACCCGGAGGCGACGATCGGCAGACCGCCAAATTGCGTATCCTGTAAATTCCCCACGAGTGAAGAATTTACCGTCGGTGATGGTAACGTCCTTATTCCTGAAGAGGAATGGAAAGCCATCCCCTGTGAAACCTGCCATGTGATGGATGATAATGGCTATGCTGGCGAAATGGCCTGGCTGAACCCGATCAAGATGGAATACGAAAGCGTGGCCACCACGACCGAGCTATGCGAAAAATGCCATGTAACGACCACGGGCAACTCCTTTGGATCCGGAGTCGATCACAGGATTGATTTTAACGGCAGCGCCCACCTGAATTACGGCGGTTTCCTTGGCGAAGAAGCCCCGCCAACTTACTGCACGGATTGTCATGATCCCCACACCACCGAACCCCTCCAGTGCGTGGACTGCCATGCTGAAGATATCGAAAAGCCAGAACACGCTTTTGGTGCCTATGCATCCATGAAGGACACTGTGACCTGCATGGCCTGTCACGATGCCTCTGGTGCGGAAGTAGGTCCGGATCCAGCTGATGAAAATGGTATTTGGACAACCCTCTTGACCGAAATGGGCAGATCAGGCCCCACAACTGAGGCGATCGTATCCCACAGTATTGTTTATGAAGTGTCCTGCGACCGCTGCCACTCTGAGGGTAATGCCTATGATCTCACAGTAAGAGAAGCGGATGGTTCGATCCCGGAACCAGCAGAAACAGAATAGAACTCGGGTAATTAATCAGAATACATTGTCGCCCATCAATTAATCCCGGGTGCCGATTAGGGTCCACATGACCTAGAAGACTAACAATCAACAGAAGTGGGGCGAGGGAATTTTTCTCGCCTCACTTCAACTTATTTATGTGAGTAGTATATTTATGAAGAATAAGAGAATTGGCCAATGGATAATCGTTGTCTGCTTGCTATTCGCGATGTTATGGATCACTGCCTGCCAGTCATCAGCGGATCAGCCGGCCTCACCTGGTCAGGAAACTGATTCGCCCGGGGAGGTGAGCACTTCCACTGGTGACTCCGCCCAAGAAACAGGGGATTCGGGTGATAAGGCCGCCGACACTGGGACTGGTGCGGATCCAGCAGTTATCGCCCAACAGGAATGGCAAATCAGTGCCCATGCCAGCTCATTCGTGTTAGATAGCGAGGGAAGCAACAATACCTGTGCCAGATGCCATGCTCCAAAGAATTGGATGCCGACCCTGGAGGATATCCCGGAAAGCTGCAAGGCCTGCAAGTTTGAGTTGGCACCACCACCTCCTCTCATTGTCGAAAGTGATTGGCTGCATGTTGGATGCGTGATGTGCCACCAAGTAGATAAAAAAGGAAATGTCCAACCAGAGGTATCCTGGTTAGAGATACCTGCCCTGGATGAATATGCCAGTGTTGAGACATCTTCAGAGCTGTGCCTCAAATGCCATAACACAGAGAATGTCGCAGAACACGGCCAGGTGCTCGTAGGAAGCGGCCATGCGGATATGCAGTGTACCGAATGTCATTCTCCCCACTCCACCACCGCAACCTGCTCTACCGGGGATTGCCATTCAGGTGTTATGTCTGAGGAAGATCAAATTCCTGGACACGATGAGGATCATAAAGATGTCTCCTGCGCGGCATGCCATGACAGCGCGGGATGGGAAGTCGGGCCTCATCCTGAGACAGGTATTTGGACCACCTTCAGCCCCTGGTCGCATGCGGTAAAGATTGCAGAAGAAGATTCGATTCTGCAAACCGGCACCGTGCCGTTTTTATCCCATGATCTTGGATTGGAAGTCAATTGTGAACGGTGTCATTTCTCTGGAAACCCATGGGGATTGACCGAAAGCGTGGAGATCCCTTAAACTATTCGAAAATATTATTGTTGTCTGATAGATATGGAGAAAAAAATGAAAGGAACTGCGAAAATTCTTCGAGTATTAGCAATACTTCTGCTGGGGATGACGGCAGGGATGAACCTCCTGGGGGGAGCAGGTACCTTCTGTGCCGCATTCTCAAATAACGTTGGGTATCGAATGGCTTTTAAATCCATCATGGACTACCGCTGGATTTACCAGATCGTGATGGTTTTAACGATCCCTACCGGAATAGCCGGTATTCTAGCCCTGGTAAAGTTGATCAAGGGGAAAGCAGACGTTTTCCGGTTCTCGATCATCATTTTGATCATTGGCACTATCCTGGGCGCCACACAATTCATCGCTTCCATGGTGCTGCGGGGGAAAGCTACACCGGCGAATGTCAAGTTCTTTATCAATATTGTTACCCTGGTGTATTTTGCTGTTTTGCAGCTACCTGGGATCCGGCAAATGCTGGATGATTCCGGCCCGGTTGATAAATCTGAGATGAATTCTGCCGGCGGGTTGGTTGCGTTCTTAGCCGGCATCCTGACACTTACGGTGTTCTTCTGGGCAGGACCATCGCACACGTTTTTTGGAGAGAACTGGGTATTTGTTTTTGAGACCCCCCTGGTTATCATAGGAACTCTCCTGGTCGTGGGAGGATTCTTGATAGTGCTGCGTGAAATCTTGAGTTATGTTTCTCAAAACACGCCCATGACAGAAAAGCGGTATTGAAGATTTTAATCAGATAAAATTCGTCTGGCAGTTGGTAGAGGGCCACAGGCCCCGGCGAATGGCGCGGGGAAACCCCAATAGGAAGATAATAAAAGATAGCTATCCGCCTGGATAGCTATCTTTTTATAGGCACAGAACTGGATCAGTGATCTATCAACCTGATCAGGATCCTGTTTACTTTATCGATCCAATGTCTTTTCGGAAGCCAAAAGTAAAAGCCAGCGTCATCAAGAACAGCAGCGGCGCCAGGATCATGAGAATGAAATCCTGAGTGAAGATGCCAAATAAAGGTTTTCCTGCGATCATGAAGGCCAAAGCCATTCCGCCGATGCCGATCAAGGCTCCGCCGATACCAACCATGCCAAATCCTTTGGGAGCATCTTTCTCGAAGATGCATTTATAAAGGGGTAGGCCAAAGATGATCAGCCCGGCCACGCCGTGAAATACCGGCACAGCCACGCTTTTTAAGGACAATTCAAGGATGCTGGTAACGGCGATTGCTAGCAGGCCTACCAGGGCAAACCAGGAATAGGCTTTTTTGTATTGGGGGCGGAATTGGTTCATCAGGCCCATTGAGATGCCCAGCGGGATCAGGGTGGCAACGGTTAACACATAAGGCGAAGCCAGGATATCCCAGCCGAAGAAGATCAGCAGCAGGCCGGAAACGAGCAAAACCCCGAAACCCAGCATGTAATAGATGTCGTGGAGGGCTTTGCCCTTCTGATAGCGGGCGTAAAAATACCACAGCAGGTAGATGGCGGTTAATCCGGTTAGCAGCAGGATGATGCGATCAAAAATAGTCATGTGATTCTCCTTGATAAAATTGATTGAATAAATTCCTGGTACCCCCTCTTCTTCCCTGATTAAGTATACAAAAAAAAGCAAATTTTGTCTGTGATACAAGTCACAGAAATGGCTGATCAGGGAATAGAGAGGAAATATTGCTGATCATGATGTTTAAACACAAAATTCCCATCTTGGTTATCCTCCGGTTCCTTAACATTTTCCTCATAGTTTCTTCATAAAATCTTGAGAATTGTCCGGTAAGATGTACTCGTGATTGTGCCCAGTTAGTTCGAACCATATCCAGGTGCAATCGGGAGACAGAATGAAATCAAAGAAAAATAGAGTGTTTTCCACTCAGACGCGCAACAATATCCTGCTGGATATGCCCATGCTTATATCCGGTTTGGTAGCTGTCCTGACAGGGATATATTTCCTGTTTTTGCCTGTGAGCGGCTTCCAGGGGGGCAGGAATCCCTTTTACGGCGTGGCGATCTTTTTTGAGCGCCACACCTGGGGAGATATCCATACCTGGAGCAGCGTGATCATCCTGGCCCTGGCTGCCTTGCATATTCCCGTCCACTGGAGTTGGATCACCAGGATGACCCGGAGCGGAGCAAGGGCAATCCTCGGGAAAAACAAAATAAATAAGTTCAGCTGGTTCAATTTGATTATCAATATCCTGACCGGGCTGAGCGGCTTGATCTGCGGACTGAGTGGATTGTATTTCTTGTTTGAACCGGTCTTGGTGCCGGCAGGCGGGGCGGGATGGATATTCACTCCTCTTGCCTGGGACGTGATCCATACCTGGAGTGGCGTGGTGGTAACTGCGGCAGCCATATTGCATCTCGCCATTCATTGGCGCTGGGTTGTCAAAGTCCTCAGTAAATATGGGGGAGCTTTCCTGGAAAACATTTCCGCGACCCGGAAAGAACGACTGCCTGATCCTGTCCGCGTCCCGGTTGAAAAAGGGTCCTGATAGTAAAAAAGACAGCAATTAGAGGTGAAAAATGTTCAAGAAAATTTTAATGTGGCTGATTTACGCTGGGGTAGTGGGTCTGCTGATCTTTGGGGCTGTGATCCGGACTGAAGCAAAAACCGAAGGGATTTTCTCCCCACCGGAAGAGAGATTTGGGGGCAAAGGCTCTGAGTCTCCCGGACAGGGGGACGGGGGGTCAGGCTGGAATGGCA
>Ga0190358_1000353_pt1 | contig 14369 bp, 25 predicted proteins | sample 48721812_MG_FD_161666 | JGI IMG/M metagenome (GOLD analysis project Ga0190358, IMG submission 161666) | Hydrothermal vent microbial mat bacterial communities from Southern Trench, Guaymas Basin, Mexico - 4872-18-1-2_MG | ecosystem: Environmental > Aquatic > Marine > Hydrothermal vents >... | reverse complement strand
AAAATTCATTGAAAAAGAATGGAAAAAACAAAAAGATTTTGAAAAAAATATGTTTGATTTAAACAAATTCTTAGTTCCTCTAGATAAATATGATATTGATGAAGATGAAGAGGACAATTTGTTTTAGCCTCTTAAAAATAAAGAACATTATATTCCTGATATTTTTCTAAGAAAAAGTTTTTGTTATTCATTTTATTTTTTAAATTAATATAAAGAATATAAGTATCTTGTAATTTTTGTGTTTGCTCTTTAGTTAAATTAGCTAATTCAATTAAATATAAAAACAATTTTAAAAGAATTTGTTTAATTGAAAGATATGGTTAAAAATTAATCATTCTTTTTTTATTTCTTGATTTTCTTCTTTAGTTTGATCTTTTTTACCTTCAAATTCAGAATAATGGCATTTTCCACAATAAACTCTATTCGTTGCTTTCATTAAAAATATTCCTGCTCCACATCTAGGACACTCTCTCTCCTTAGTAATTTTATCTCCTTCAATTTTATATTTAGAATATTTTTTACTTGTTTTTTTATTTTTATGAGGTCTTTTTCCTTTTTTTGATGGTTTTTTTACTCCCATTATTCTTTTTTCTCCTCTTTAGATTCTTCTTGAACAGATTCAGTTGTTGATTTTTTAGAATTTTCAGAATTTTCTGTAGTCTTTTCAACAGGTTTCTCTTCTATATTTTCTTCTGACTGAACTTCTTTTTTAACAAAATCTTTTTTAGATTTTCCTTCTATTTTTAATTTATCTAATTCTGACTCATATAAATTTGCACTAATTGAAAACTCATTTGAACCAAATCTTCCAAGAATTCTTCCAATTCTTATATTTTCTTCTGGAATTGAAAATTTTTCAGAAATTATTTTTCTTACTTTTTCATGATTTGGTGCAATCTCTGAAATTAAAATAAATTTTATTTCTTTTCTTCTAAAGAAAGGATTCTGTTTTTCTTCAATATTAATAATTTCTTCCATAGAATTCACCTAGTTTTAATTGCAAAATTTCCTTTTTTTCTTAAATTTAATTTTGTTGCTATTTCTGATTTTTCAGGATTTAATATAACTATTCTTCCTTTAAAAGATTCTGTATATTCTTTTGAACCACATTCTGGACATTTTTCTCCTGATTCAAAAATTGTGTTACAAATTTTACATGCTTTATCTTTTGGCATTCTTTTTTCTCCGTTTATTTTTTCTATGAAAAAGGAATACAGTTACAACCATCACTAAATATAAAAGCGCTATTCCTAAAAGAGCATGTAAAGTTGAATGCATAGTAATTCTAGATAATGCGAGATAGTGAATAATTAAAGCTAAGATTACTGAAATTCCGTATAGCAATAAATCTGTATTTTTATCTTTTGGCATTATTTCTTTCCTCCTGATTTGCCTTTAACTGCTTTTTCTTCTGCTTTTGCAAGTTTTGCTTCTTCTTTTTGTTTGTGTATTTTATCTTCTTGAATCCACTCTATTTTTCCTAATCCAGGTTGTCTCATTGTTAATCCTAATTTGGGTTCATCGCCTTTATGACTTATTGCAACTATTCTGGCAATGCACAAATCTCCTGCTTTTAAACTTCTTTTACTTGCTTTTCCAAGAAGAGAATTTGACTTACTAAAACTTACAAAATCATTCATTGTTTGACTGATGTGTATCATTCCTCTCATTACACTCATATCAATAAATGCTCCAAAACTAGTTATTTCAGCTATGCTACCATAAATTAATTCTTGTAATTCTGGTTTCCAAACTAATAATTTAAATTTTGAGCTATAATATGCTGCTCCATCTCCTGGAATTATTACTCCCTCTCCAACTTCTAAAACTTCTATTACAGAAACAACTTTTCCTAAATCTCTGTTATAGTAATCTGCATAGGTTTCTCTAAGTTGTTGGTCAACAGCTTCGATAGTTGGCAATCCAAATAGCTTTGGCTCTACTCTTACATGGTCCTCTACTTCAGTTAAATAAAACATGAAAATTATAGTAGAAATTGGTTTAAAAAGGTTATTGAAGCTCTAGTTTCTTTTTTCCCCTTATAATTAGCTTTGAAATGGGAAGTTTATTTTGTATTTCTTTATCTAGAGTTGCTACAATTACATTTGGATTTTTTAAAGCATATTCAATTAATCCTTTATCCACAGACTTTTTTCTTATGTTTATTTTTTTGAATTTGTGAATTTTTAGAAGCAGTAAAGCTATTTGTGCTTCTTCTCTAAATTTAAGTTTTTTTCTTGAATTCGCCACTCTCTTAATTTCTTCTTTAACTTCTCTAGGAATTATTATTGCAAATCCTTTTTCAGAAATCTCTCTAAAAAAGTCAATTTTATTTCTTATGCAAGTTAAAATAAAACTTGTATCTAAGATTACTGATTTCATAATTATAGTAAAATATTAACCTTTAAATATCCTTTTTTCTTGAAGTAAATATGCAAGAAAAAGAGAACATTTTGAAAATTCTAAGAGGTACAAAAGAAGCTCTTAAAAATGAAAATGCAGCAACAATTAAAAAATTAAGCAGCCAAACAACAAATACTGCTGCTTTAACAAATGATCCAGATAATCTTGCAATTGCAGTAATTATATATTCAATAAGCAAATTATTAGAAAGAGAGGGATATAAAAGATTACCTGGATGGCAAGAATTTTATAATACTATTTTTAAGGCTTTAGATAATGCAATTTTATCTGTTTCAAAAAATGATTCAAAAAAAATAAAAGAAAGTATAGATACATTAAGAAATTCTCTTTTAAAAATCTCTGGAAGTTTAAAAAAACACATTTTAGATGTTTTTAGAAAAGCTAGTATAAACAAGGCATCTAAATTATATGAGCATGGATTATCTATGGAAAGAACAGCAAAACTTCTTGGAATTACACTATATGAACTTGCAAGTTATTCAGGACAAAAGGAGCAAATTTCAGAAACTCCTACTTCAGTAGGAATGGATATTAAATCCAGAATTAAATTAGCAATGGAGTTATTTAAATGAAAGAAAAAGTACTTATCTTTGATGCAAGTACATTAATAAGTTTTTCAATGGCTGGTTTATTAGATGAATTAAGAGAGTTGAAAAAGATATTCAAAGGAAAATTTATAATAAGTCAAAAAGTAAAAGAAGAAGCAATTGATGTTCCTATTAAAATACAAAGATTTCAATTAGAAGCTATAAAAATAAAAAAGCTTCTAAATGAAAAAATTCTGGAATTACCTCTTTCAATTGGATTAGATGATGCAATTATTAGAAAAAAAGCAAGTGAAATATTAGATAAAGCAAATACTTGTTTTCATGGAGCAGATAAAAATATTCATTTAATTGAATTAGGAGAGGCTTCTGCACTTGCAATAAGTTCAATGTTAAATGAGAAAAAAATAGAAAATGTTATTGTAATTGATGAAAGAACAACTCGTAGTCTTTCTGAAACACCAGGAGAATTAAAAAAATATCTTGAAAAAAAATTACATGTAAAAATTATTGAAAAAAGAGATAATATTGAGTTTTTTAAACAATTTAAATTTCTTCGTTCAACAGAATTAATATATGTTGCTGCTAAAAAAGGAATTTTAGATTTGAATGGTTCTGAAAATTTAAGTGCAGTTTTATATGCTCTAAAATACAAAGGATGTGCTATTTCTGGAAAAGAGATTCAAGAGATGAAATCTTTAATATAGATAAAGCTTAAAAATTATCTATTTCTTTTATTATTACCTGCTTTGAGTGCATAGTTTAATACAGAAAATAAAATTTTCTGTCTTCTAAACTCTAAAGAGTTCAGAATGGTAAAACAGGCAATCTGTTTAGGGTGCATAGTTTAATGGTAAAACAGGCGGCTCCAGAGCAAAGGACACCTAATGGTTTCCTACTGCACTATCTTCCCTTTATTGATGGGTAGACAAAAACCGGAGAGACCGCCAGCTGGGGGTTCGATTCCCTCTGTGCCCACTTCCCTAAAACTTTATAAAGACATATGAATAATATTTCATATGAGTTATTACACATATCACATTTTTTTTAGAAATCTTGCAAATTCTCTAAAAATTAGAATAATTGCTGAATTAAAAAAAGGAGATAAATCTGTAACTCAATTAGTAAAAAATATAGAAACAGAACAAAGTAAAATATCTCATGCTTTGGCTTCTTTAAGGCATTGTAATCTTGTTCTTGTTAAGCAAAAAGGAAAAGAAAGAATTTATAGTTTAAATAAAAAAACAATTTTACCAATTCTAAAAATAATAGATAAACACGAAAAGTCTTTTTGTAAAAAATGTGCTTATCTTAAAAAATAAAATGAAGTTTGTATATTTAGATAATGCTGCAACAACAAAAATAGACTCAAGAGTTTTAAAAGCAATGCTTCCTTATTTTGAAAAGGATTATGGAAATGCTTCTTCTCAACATTTAATTGGACAAAATGCTAAAAATGCTCTAGAAAAATCAAGAAAAATAATTGCTAAATCAATTTCTGCTAAAACAAATGAAATAATATTTACTTCTGGAGGAACAGAATCAAATAATCTTGCACTAAAAGGATTATTTTTTGAAAACTATCCTGAAAAAAATCATATTATTACTACAAAAATAGAGCACGATTCAATATTAAATACATGTAAATGGCTTGAAAAAAAAGGAGCAAAAATAACTTATTTAAATGTAAATAAAGAAGGTTTTATGAATTATAAAGAACTTGAAAAATCAATTACAAATAAGACTTTCTTAGTAACAATAATTCATGGAAATAATGAAATTGGTGTAATACAAGATATAGAGAAAATTGGGAAAATTTGTAAAGAAAAAGGAGTTTTATTTCATGTTGATTCTTGTCAAAGTTTCACAAAAGTGCCTCTTAATGTAAACAAGCAGAATCTAGACTTAGTTACATTAAATAGTCATAAAATTCATGGGCCAAAAGGAGTGGGAGCACTATATATTAGAAAAGGAATTAAAATAAATGCATTAATACATGGAGGAGGACATGAAAAAGCCTTAAGAAGTGGAACAGAAAATATTCCTGGAATTGTTGGATTTGCAAAAGCAGTAAAGATTGCTAAAAAAAGAGATGTTAAAAAAATGGAAATACTCAGAAACAAATTCATTAAAGAATTATTAAAAATTCCAAATGTTAATTTAAATGGGCCAATGAAGAATAGATTATGTAATAATATCAATATCTCTTTTAATAACATTGAAGGTGAAGCAATTGGAGGATATTTAGAAAGTTTTGGAATCTGTACATCTACTGGAAGCGCTTGTATGTCTCACTCTCTAGAAACAAGTCATGTTCTAAAAGCACTAGGATTTTCACCTCTAAGAGCAAATAGCTCTCTAAGAATTAGCTTAAGTAAATTTACAACAGAAAAAGAAATAAATTATGTTATAAATAAAATTCCTAAATTAGTAAATAAATTAAGAAAAATAAGTCCTTTAGAAGGTGGAAAATGGTAGATGAATTTGATGAACACTCTTGTGATTTCAAGAACGAATCAGAATGTGAAGAAGAACTAGAAGAGAAAAGTATTGAAATGGAAGAGGCAGAAAAAGAAAAATTTGAAGAATAAGAAAAATGAATATAACTAAAAAAACAAAACTAAGTAGAATATTAGAAGAAAATTCAAAAGCAGCTGAAATTTTATTTGAAGCAGGATTAAGTTGTATAGGATGTCCAATGGCTCAAGCAGAAACTCTAGAACAAGGATGTTTGGCTCATGGAATGTCTAAAAAAGAAATTTCAGAACTATTAAAGAAGTTAAATGAGAAATCTTAAAAATCTAAAATGATGAAATATTCAAAAAAAGTTATGCAAGAGTTTCTTCATCCTAAAAATCTAGGAGAAATAAAAAATGCAGATGGAATTGGAAAAGTAGGAAATCCAATTTGTGGAGATATTATGGAAGTTTATATTAAAGTAAAAGATAATAAAATCTCAGATATAAAATTTAAAACATTTGGATGTGCTGCAGCAATTGCAACTTCTTCTATGATAACTCAATTAGCGAAAAAAAAGACAACAAAAGATGCTAAGAAGATTTCAATAAATGATGTTGCCAAATCTTTACGAGGTTTGCCTTCTCTGAAAATGCATTGTAGTGCACTTGCAACAGATGCTTTAAAATTAGCAATAAAAGATTATGAAAATAAAAAAAAGAAAGCAGACAGGTAGTTTTATAATCTTTTTAAGATTAAATTAAGTATGAAAAAATCATTAAAAAGAGTATTAATTTTGGGAACAATTTATTCTATTATTCTGATTGGACTAAGATATCTTCTTAATTATCTTATTATTACTCGTCATCCATTTTATACTAATCCTCCTGGAACAGTTGATGTAGGAAAATTTATTGGAATTATAGAAAGTTTTCAATTTCCTCCAGATTTTTTGAGAATCTTTATTAGTTCTATTATAATTGGATTTATTTTAGGTATTTTATTAAATTTAGATAAGAGATATTAAAATGGAAGCAGTATATTTTCCTGAAGCAACCTTTTTTTGGGTTATGCTTTTAATTGCAGGAGTCTTTCTGCTTTTTCTTTTTCTAATTTGGTTAAGAAATCAATTAAAAAACAAATATAGAAGATATAAATAAATAATTTAAACTTGTTTTTTCTCTTATATTTATGATTGAAGAAAAAGTTAAGAAAGTTCTTAAGAAAATAAGAGTAAATAAAAAAGAAAAAATTCTAATTGCTCTTTCTGGAGGAAAAGATTCTGCAGTTGTTGCTCAGATTATGAAAAAATTAGGATATAATATTCAAGGAATTCATATAAGTTTAGGACTGGGAAAATATAGTGAAAAATGTTTAGAAGTAGTTGAAAAATTGTGTGGAAATTTAGAAATTAAATGCTATATTTATGATTTAAAAAAAGAAACTGGAAATTCAATGATTAATTATTTTAGAAAAAATGCTTGTAAAAATATTAGTACTTGTACAATCTGTGGAATCTTTAAAAAATGGATTTTAAATAAAAAAGCAAGAGAATTAAAAGCAAATAAAATTGCTACAGGACATCATAGAGATGACGAACTTCAAACTTTTTTAATGAACATATTTAAGGGAAGTCCTCAATTAAATTCTAATTTTGGTCCTATTTTAGAAAATAAAGATAAAAAATTAATAGTTAAAATAAAGCCTTTATTTTTTATTTCTGAAAAAGAAATAGAAAATTATGTTAAGAAAAATAAAATTCCTTTTGTTAAAGAAATTTGTCCTTATAGACAAGAAACATATAGAGTAGAAATTAGAAAAATTTTTGAAAAGTTTTCAGATAAAGAAAAAGAAAATATGATGAAAAATTTTCTAGAACTATTCAAAAAAATAAAAAAAGATATTCAAAAAATTAATTATTGTGAAATTTGTGGAGAGCCTTCTAGAAATAGAATTTGTAAGAAATGTAGTTTAATTTCATCAAAAAAATAATTATTTCTTTTTAGTTTTCTTATTATTCTTATTAATTCCTAAATAAACAATAGCTAATATTCCTGCATCATTAAGAAGAAATGCTCCTATAAAGAGAATTACAAACCAAGTTTTATGCTTATTTTCTATAGACTTATAGAGAGCTAATCCATACCAAATTAGTTTCCAAACGATTAGAATCAAAACTATTAAAATAAGCCATTGTGGAATTGCTGATAAATCCAATAAACTAGTCATATCAAACACCATCTTTTACCTCCCAATTATACAAGAAGTATTTATTTAAAAAATTATCTTATTCAATATTGGGCTTTTAATCTTTTTTCAGCAATTCTATTAATTATATGTGCTGCTTCTGTTTCACTCATTCCTTTTCTAATCAAATCTCTATAATTATCTTCATCTCTTTCTAATTTATTTTTTCTAGATTTCTCTTTTTTTCCTACAAAAAGAGAATCTAAATCTTCAACACTCTCTTTATCTTTTGATTTAAAATTATATAATTTTCTTTTAATTTTTTTTAGAGTTCTGTTTAATCTTTTTCCCATATTCTTATTAAATCTCTTTTTTTATAAGTATTTGTGGAAATTAGTTAGTAGTGTTTAATAATACTCATTAAAAAGAGATAAAAATTAAAATTAAGAAGATTTTATATCTACTATCTTTATTCTAAAATTAAGGTTTTGTCCTGCTAGAGGATGATTCAAATCTAGAACAATAGTCTTATCCTTAATCTCTTCTACTTTTGCAGGAAATTGCTGATTATTCTGTGTTTTTAATACAATTGTCATTCCTGATTTAAGTTCTTGTCCTGGAGGCACTAATTCTTTTGGAAATTCTCTCTTTGCTTCAGGATTAATTGGACCATAAGCTTTTTCAGGAGGAATTTTAAATTCTTTTTCTTCTCCTTTTTCCATTCCAATAATCTCTTCTTCAAAAGCAGAAATTATTTTTCCTTCTCCTATTACAAGTTCCAATGGCTGTTGAAAACCCTCTCTATTAGTAGTGTCAAAAACTTCTCCATTGTCTAGTTTTCCTTCATATTCAACCTTTATTTTATCTGATTTTTTTGCTTTCATTTTAAGTCTCAATTTAATTTATCAAGAACAAGCGTAGTTAACCCATCCTTAATCTACATTTAAAAAAATAAGAAAACTTTTTTAAGTTTTTTGGTTAATTTTTATGATTCTTTTTATGTTACTTTTTTTCGAGAGTTATAAATGTTTAAATACTTTTTGTTTTTATTTATGTTCTGTTATACAACAGATGGTTATTTAAAGGAGTATCATATACAATATATTGTATCTTCCTTTAAAAATAGAAATAAAGTTGATTATTAAAATGGAATGTCCTTATTGTTCGCATAAAAATTCAAAAGTAACTGATAAAAGAGATTCTCCTTTAGGAATAAGGAGAAGAAGAGAGTGTCTAAGGTGCAAAAAGAGATTTACTACCTATGAAAAAATTGAAAGAGGTGATTTATACATTATTAAAAAAGATGGAAGAAGAGAAAAATTTGAGAGAAATAAACTAGAATCTGGAATTGAAAAAGCCTTTGAAAAACGTCCTGTTTCAAGAGATAAAATTCAGAAGATGATAAATGAAATTGAAGAGCAATTAAGAAAAAAAGGCAAGAAAGAAATAAAGAGTTCAATGATAGGTAATTTAGTATCTAAAAAAATAAAAAGATTAGATGAAGTAGCTTACATTAGGTTTGCTTCAGTTTATAGAGATTTTGAAGACATTAAAGATTTTAAAAAGGAGTTAAAAGAATTATAAGATGAGTGATTTTGATTGGAAAAAAGAGATGAATGAAAACGAATATATGAATTCTGTTCAAAAAAAAATTATAGAGAGATTGCATGATTCTTCTTATAAAAATTTTAAATTAGACAAATCTTTTGTTAATAAATATAAAAATAAAAAAGCTCCTTTTGGATTTAATGGATTTGGTGAAATAGTTTATATGAGAACTTATTCTAGAATTAAAGAAGACGGTTATAATGAACAATGGAATGAAACTGTTGAAAGAGTTATTAATGGAACCTATAATCTTCAAAAAAGATGGATAAAAGATAGAGGACTTGAATGGAGTGATTACAAGGCTCAGAAAAGTGCTCAAGAAATGTATGATAGAATGTTTAATATGAAATTTCTTCCTCCTGGAAGAGGAATCTGGGCAATGGGTTCTGAAGTAACAGAGGAAAGAGGATTATATGCAGCATTAAATAATTGTGCATTTGTATCTACTGAAGATTTAAAAAATGATTTATCTAAACCTTTTAAATTTCTAATGGATATGTCTATGCTAGGTGTTGGAGTTGGTTTTGATACAAAAGGACAAGGACAAATATTTGTTAAAGGTCCTGATTATAGAAGACCAAAAGAAAAATTTGTTATTCCAGATAGTCGAGAAGGTTGGGTTGAAAGTGTTGGAAGATTAATGGATAGTTATTTCTTAGGAATTGCTCCAATGGAATTTTCTTATGAAAATTTAAGGCCGCAAGGAGAATTAATAAAAGGATTTGGAGGAAAAAGTTCTGGACCAGAGCCTTTAAAAGAATTACATGGAGACTTAGAATCTGTTTTAAAAGGAGATATTGGACGTCCTATTTCCTCTCGTTCAATAGTTGACATGCAAAATATGATTGGAAAATGTGTTGTTGCAGGAAATGTTAGAAGAACAGCAGAAATTGCATTAGGAGAAATAGGAGACGAGAATTTTTTAGATTTGAAAAATTATAATTTAAATCCAGAAAGAGCAGCTTATGGATGGACAAGTAATAATTCTATTTTTGCTGAATTAGGAATGGATTATTCTGAAATCTCACAAAGAATAAAGGAAAATGGAGAACCTGGATTAATTTGGTTAGAAAATATTCAAAAATATGGGCGTATGATTGATGCGCCAAATGGAAAAGATAAAAGAGCTAAAGGAGTTAATCCTTGTGTTGAGCAATCTCTAGAAACTTATGAATTATGTAATTTAGTTGAAACATTTCCTATGAATCACGAAAGTCTTGAAGATTATTTAAGAACTCTTAAATTTTCTTATTTATATGCTAAAACAGTTACTTTAGGAGAAACACATTGGCCAGAAACTAATCGAGTTTTACTTAGAAATCGTAGAATTGGAAATTCAATTAGTGGTATTCAGCAATTTGTTGCAGAAGAAGGATTAGACACTTTTAAAAAATGGGCAGAAGCAGGATATCAAACAATTCAGGATTGGGATAATATTTATAGTGAATGGTTGACTGTTCCTAAATCAATTAAAACAACTTCTATAAAACCTTCTGGAACTGTTAGTTCTGTTGCTGGAGCAACTGCGGGAATGCATTGGCCTATTTCAGAGTATTACATTAGAAGAATGAGGCTAAGCAAACAAAGTGAACTAGTTAATCCACTTAAGAAAGCAGGAATTCCTATTGAAGATGATTTAAATGATAAAAGTTCTTATGTTGTGGAATTTCCAGTTCATGTTGGAAAAAATATAAGAAGTGAGCAAGAAGTTCCTATGTTAGAACAATTTAATATGGTTTCTTTTTTACAAAAATATTGGGCAGATAATCAAGTAAGTGCTACAATAAAATTTAATCCTGATTTAAATAAGCAAGAAATAGGAGAACTAGAGAAATTAGTTATGAAGAAGAACAAATCTAACAGAGATATTGAAAGAATTACCTCTTTAAAAAATAAACAAGCAATTTCAGAAGCTTCTGAAATAGAGCATGCTTTAAATCATTTTCAATATGATTTAAAAGGCATTAGTCTTCTTCCAAAAAGAGAAGGAGTTTATAAACAAGCTCCTTTTGAGCCAATAACAAAAGAAGAATATTTAGAAAGAACCAAAAAACTTAAGCCTATTAATTTTTCTGGAGTAAAAAATGAAAAAGCAATTGTAGAAAGTGGATGTAGTAATGATGTTTGTGATGAAAAAGCAGAAGAACTCTTAATAGAAGATAATATCTCTAATAATTTAAATTCATCTAAAGAGGGAAAATTATTTTTATACACTACAAAAAATTGTCCTTCATGTTCTAAGACTAAAAATTTTCTAAATGAAAAAAATATTGAATGGGAAGAGATAAATGTAAAGGAGAATGAAGGAAGAAAGAAATTCAGAAATCTCTATAAAGAAAATAGAGATTTAATTAAACGAGAAAATGATGCCATTGGATTTCCTATTCTTTCTGATGGAAAACAAATATATCAGGGATTAGAGAATATTCTAGGATATTTTGAAAAAGAAGATGAAAATTAAAACAATCTTTTCTCAAAAGATAAAATGCCAATTTCAGCTTTAAAATTATTAGAATTGAATCAGAAATATAATCTAATTGAAAATCTTTCTGAAAGAGAGTTAGAAAATCCAGAAGGAGTTGGAACAGATTTAAGAGTTGGAGAAGTATATAAGACAATTGAACCTGGTTTTTTGGGTGTGACAGAAAGACACACTCCTGAAATTAAAAAAATAGCAGACATAAAACAAGGAGATAAAAAAGTAGTTTTAAATCCTGGAGCATATGTTTTAGTTAAAACAATTGAAAGAATTAATATTCCTTCTGAAAAAATTCCTATTGAATCCTGGAAATCCTCAAAATATCTCATGCCAATTGTTTTTCCTAGAAGTACTTTGCAAAGATGTGGAATTGCTTTATTTAGAACAAAAACAGATCCAGGTTATTCAGGAGAACTAATCTTTGGATTAGCAAATTTAGGCAATCAAAAATTCACTTTTGAACTAGGTGCTAGAATGTTTAATATTGTTTTTGAACCTGTTATAGGTGAAATAGGAAGAGCTTATAGTGGACAACACAACTTAGGAAGAGTTAGTGGAGGAGTAACTGAAATACAAAACTAATATGAAAGAATTTAAATTAACTTTTCAAGAAAAAAAGAATTTTTGTGTTTGTTCTGTTTTGCAAGCTATCTTAAGAAAATACAACATTAATTTGTCTCAAAAAGAAATTTCAAAAAATTTAACTCCTAGTAAAGAAGGAGGATACTTTATTGATGATGGAAGTGTAGGTAATTTTCTATTCTCAAAAGGTTTTAGATATGAGCATTATTTTTGGAATACAACTCCTTTTCATGAACCAGATAGCTTGCTAGAAGAAATGAACCAAAATGAAGGAATGATTGGTTTTAACAAACACGTTTATATTCTAAAGAATTTTCAAGATCCAGAATTAGAAATAATTGATCCAAAAGACGGAGAAATTATTAAAAAAAATCTTCATGATTTGCTTAAAGATATGAAAGAAAAAGAAGGGATTTTTGGTTTAATAAAGAAAGTTAATTGATATTTTATAATGTAATTATCTTTAAAAAATAAATTGAGTTATTTCTAACATGGTTAAAGAGTATTTAGAACATTGTAAAGATATTCTCACTAGTGAACGTTCAAATTTTAAAAAAGGAAGTAAGGGTTCTGGACTTATTTCTTTGTTTGGTTATCAAAGTGTTCATGATTTAAGAAAAGGATGGCCTTTATTAACCACAAAAAAAATGGCTACAAATTCAATGTTTCATGAGACTATTTGGTTTTTAAGAGGAGATACAAATATAAAATATTTAGAAGATCATAAATGTCCTGTTTGGAGAGGTAATGCATTTGAGCATAATTTACCTGCAATGCAAAAAAAAGGAATTTTTCCAAAGAATATAAAAAAATATTCTTCTGAATGGGATTCTTCAATGAAAGAATATGGACAGAGAATAAGAGAAAGTGAGGAATTTGCAGAAGAGTTTGGAGATGCTGGGCCTATTTATGGACAACAATGGAGAAGATGGAAATATTTTGATGAAAAAAAAGGAAAAATAATTGAAATAGATCAATTAGGAAAGATGATAGAAGTTTTAAGAAAAAAACCAACTAGCAAAAAAAATTTAGTTAGTGCATGGAATCCTGGAGATGTTCCAGACATGTCTCTTGAACCTTGCCATGTGCTGTATCAATCAACTGCTAATGAGAATGGAGAATTAGAATTGCAATTATATCAAAGAAGTTGTGACCAATTTTTAGGAGTCCCCTTTAATAAAGCTAGTTATGCTGCAATAATACAGATAATTGCAAAAGAAGCAGAACTTATTCCAAAAACATTTGTTCATACCTTTGGAGATTCTCATTTTTACACTGGATTAGAAAAAAGAACTAAGTGGTATCGTGAAAATTTTGAAGAACTTCAAAAAAGAGTTAAAAAGATTAGGAAAATTGAAAAGAATAAAGGAGACAAATCAGGTTATTTAGAAGTCTTGAACTGGATAAATAAAAATGCTCCTGCAGATGAAAATGAAGAAAAATATGACCATGTTACAGCAATATTAGAGCAATTATCAAGAGAGCCAAATTCTCTTCCTAAATTAGTTATTGCTGACAAACCTTTTGATAAATTAACTATTGATGATTTTGAAGTTCAAGATTATAATTCTTATCCTGCTATTAAAAGAAGAATGGCTGTTTAAATAAGAAAATTTATAAATAAACTTATTCTACTTTAAAATCATGGAAAAAGTAACAGAATTAACAAATGGTATGTTTGAGAATTTTATTAAAGAAGGGTTAGTTTTAATTGATTTTTTTGCAGATTGGTGTATGCCTTGTTTAATGATGGCTCCTGTACTTGAAGAAGTTGCTGAAAATCTTTCAGGAAAACTAAAAATTGGAAAAGTTGATGTTCAAGAAAATCAATCACTCGCTAGCAAACATGGAGTTAGTTCTATTCCTAATTTTGTTTTATTTAAGAATGGAGAGGTTGTTGAACAATTTGTAGGTGCTATTCCTGCAGAAGAACTCGAAGAAAAAATAAGTAATCACTTGTAAAATAATTTTATAAAGGAAATTCTTCTAAATTTAATATAATTTTGGCTCCGTAGCTCAACTCAGCCATTGAAAAGTTGTTATTAATTATGAGAGTTGGTCACTGTTCAATAACCTCGGACTGGCAC
>Ga0190358_1000351_pt1 | contig 14429 bp, 12 predicted proteins | sample 48721812_MG_FD_161666 | JGI IMG/M metagenome (GOLD analysis project Ga0190358, IMG submission 161666) | Hydrothermal vent microbial mat bacterial communities from Southern Trench, Guaymas Basin, Mexico - 4872-18-1-2_MG | ecosystem: Environmental > Aquatic > Marine > Hydrothermal vents >... | reverse complement strand
TGTTTAAACAGAAGATTATATAAATTTATAATCTTAAAGAGGTATAGAAATGTCATTAGAAAACATAATCAAGTTTTGTACAGATAGTATTTTATAATTATTATTATTATTATTATTATTATTATTATTATTATTATTATTATTATTGATTTTATTACAATCCTTTTAACAATTGTTGGTTTTAAAGAAGAATGGGATTATCTTAAATGGTTATTTGGTATATTAAGTGCAATTTTAACAATAGTTTTCTTATTATGATTAATTGAACTTCTAGCGCCAATAATAAAACAAAGTTTCTTTAATAATACTTTTTAAACAGAGGGAACTTATTAAATAAACCCAGTAAAAACAAAACATTTAAAAACTAACTTTTAGTATCTTTTATTATTATAAAGTTGTTAAATTGCTAGTAAAAACTATGCAATTTACCTAAAATTCCTTATGCACTCTCTACAGCCTAAACATTCTAAACTTAATGAAAAAGAAATTAATGAGTTGTTAGAGAAAAAAAATATTTCTAAAGCCCAATTACCAAAAATTCTTTCAACAGATGCAGGACTACCTGAGAATTGTCAAATAGGAGATGTAATAAAAATAGAGAGAAAAGAAGGAGATAAAGTTAATTTATACTTTAGAGTGGTTATTTAATGGTAAAAGATATTCAACATTTAATTGTTAAAAAATATTTGAAAGATCATTCTCTAGTTGAATCAAATATAAAATCTTTTAATAATTTTGTTAAAAAAAGAATGCAGGAAATTGTGGACGAAGTTTCAGAAACAATAGAAAGCGATGATTTTGAAATTAATCTAGGAAAAATAAAAGTTGAAACTCCTCGAGTTATTGAAGCTGATGGAAGTTCTTCATTAATAATGCCTTCTGAAGCAAGATTAAGAAATTTAACTTATTCTGCTCCTGTTACTTTAGAAATTACTATTAAAAAAGATGATCAAGTTGATTCTGAAAGAGTTGAAATTGGAAGAATTCCAATTATGGTAAAAAGCAAAGTATGTAATACTGCTGAGATGAATGAAGAAAAATTAATTGAAAATTATAATGATGCTATGGACCCTGGAGGATATTTCATAATTAAGGGTAATGAAAGAATAATGGTTATGGCAGAAGATTTAGCAGAAAATCAACCTTTTGTGGAAACAAATAATAAAGGACAATTAATTATGAAAATGTTTTCATCAAAAGGAACTTATAGAATTCCTGTAAATTTGTCTGAAAGCAAAGAGGGAATTTTTGAATTATCTTTTAGTAGATTTAGAGATATTCCTGCAATTGTTATTTTAAAGGCACTAGGATTAACAAAAGAATCAGAAATTGCAAAATATATTGGAAAAGAAACAGATAGTGTTATTGTTAATTTATATGAATATGTTAATTTAGCTACAAGAGAAGATGCTATTATGTATATTGCAGAAAAAACAAATCTTCAAGGTACAAAAAAAGAAATTCTTGATAGAGCAAAACAAAGAATTGATTCTTATCTTTTTCCACACATTGGAAATAAAAAAGAAGATAGAATGAAAAAAGCAATTACTCTTTGTAAATTAATTAAACAGTTTTTAATTGCAAAAGAAAATCCACAATTAAGAACAGATAAAGACCATTATGCAAATAAAAGAGTTAGACTTTCTGGAGATTTATTAGCTACATTGTTTAGAGTTAATTTAGGAATTCTAATTAGAGATATACAATATTCTTTACAAAAATCAGCCAAAAGAAAAAAGTTTGTTTCAATAAAAGTTCTCGCTAAATCAACTTTATTCTCTCATAGAGTTGAATCTGCAATTGCAACTGGTAGTTGGACAGGTGAAAGAAGTGGAATTACTCAAAATATGGATAAGACAAATTATCTTGCTACAATATCTCAATTGCAAAGAGTTTCTAGTATGCTTCCAAGTGACCAAGAAAATTTTATGGCAAGAACTCTTCATCCAACTCATTATGGAAGATTCTGTCCAATTGAAACTCCTGAAGGAACTGAAATTGGATTAAGAAAAAATCTTGCATTATTGAGTCAAGTATCAACAAGATCAGATTTAGATGAAAATAAATTTCTCAAAGATTTAGAAAATTTAGGATTAGACAAAGAGGGTGTAAAAGGAAGAGAAGTTTTCTTTAATGGACGATTTATTGGAAGTGTGGAAAGCTATGAAGAATTTATCTCAGAAATAAGAGAAAAAAGAAGAAAAAGTGAATTGCCTATGCAAATGAGTATAAGAGATGATGAGAGTTTTCAAACTATTTCAATATCAACAGAACCTGGAAGAGTGTTAAGACCTTTAATTATTGTTGAAAATGGTTCTCCAAGATTAAAAAATGAACATTTAATTCAATTAGAGCAAAATGAAATAGGTTGGGAAGATTTAATTAAAAAAGGAATAATTGAATATCTCGACGCTGCTGAAGAAGAAAATACTCTTGTTGCATTATATGAAGAAGAAATAAATCCTGAAACAACTCATCTTGAAATAGATAGCATTGCTTTATTTGGTGTTGTAACTGGATTAGTTCCTTATGGAAATCATGATCAAAGTTCTAGATTAAATAGAGGAAGTAAAACACAGAAACAAGCATTAGGACTTTATGCTGCTAATTATTTATGTCGAACAGATACAGATGTTAGTATTTTGCAATATCCTCAAAAACCAATTGTAAGAAGTTTTGTTTATGATACTTTAAACACTTATCCTGCTGGACAAAATCTAACTGTAGCTATTATGACTTATGAAGGATATAATATGGAAGATGCTCTTGTATTTAATCAAGGAAGCGTAGATAGAGGAGTTGGAAGAAGTTTCTATTATCGTCCTTATTCTGCTATTGAAATGAATTATGCAGGAGGATTAAAAGATGAAATAGCTATTCCTGAAAAAGATTCTTCTGGTTACAAAATGGAAGCTAGTTATAAATTTTTAGAAAATGATGGAATTATATTTCCAGAAGCAGAGATTAAAGAAGGAGAAGTTTTAATTGGAAAAATGTCTCCTCCAAAGTTTTTATCAGAAGCTAGAGAAATTTCAGTTAGAACAAAAAAAGAATCAAGTGTAACAATGAGACAAGAAGAAAAAGGAATGGTAGACGCTGTTTTTGTTACTGAAGATTCTGAAGGTAATAAAATTGTTCAAGTTAAAACAAGAGATCAAAGAATTCCTGAATTAGGAGATAAATTTGCGACTTCTCATGGACAAAAAGGAGTTATTGGAATGATTGTTCCTGAAAATGATATTCCTTTTACATCAAATGGAATAAAACCAGATGTAATATTTAATCCTCATGGACTTCCAAGTCGTATGACAGTTGGATATTTATTAGAATTATTAGCTGGAAAAGTGGGTTGTTTAAAAGGAGAGATTGTTGATGGAACTTCTTTTTCTGGAACAAGTAAAAAAGAATTAGAAAAAAGCTTAGAAGAACTTGGATTTAGATTTGATGGAAAAGAAACAATGTATAATGGAATTACTGGTAAAAGAATGGAATCAAAAATATTTGTTGGAAATTTATATTATCTAAAATTAAAATATATGGTCGGCAACAAACTCCATGGAAGAGCTACTGGAAAAGTTGCATTATTAACTCGGCAACCCATTGAAGGTAGAGCAAGAGGAGGTGCTTTGAGACTTGGAGAAATGGAACAGCAAGCTCTTGTTGCTCATGGTGCTTCATTATTATTAAAAGAAAGATATGACTCTGATAAAGTTGTTTTGCATATTTGCACAAAATGTGGTTCTATTGGAATAGAGGATAATATTCGAAATAAAATTGTTTGTCCAATGTGTGGAAGCGAAGAATTAGAACCTGTTGAAATATCTTATGCATTTAAATTATTATTAGAAGAGTTACAAGGACTTCATATCAATAGTAAATTTGACTTAAAAAACAAATACGAATAGCAAAGGACACCTCGCGGTTTCCTATCGCACTACCTTCCCTTAAAAACAAAAAGCTACAAAAAGATGAAACCAATAAGAAAAAAAATAGCAGAAATTAAGTTTTCCTTACTTAGTCCTGACCAAACTAAGAAAATTTCATGTGCAAAAATTGTAACTCCTGAACTTTATGATATAGATGGATATCCTGTTGATGGAGGATTAATGGATTTAAGATTAGGAGCTATTGATCCAGGAGTTAGATGTAGAACTTGTGGAGGAAGATTAAAAGAATGTTTAGGACATCCAGGAAGTATTGATTTAGCAAGAGCAGTTATTCATTTAAAATATGTTCCTTTAATTGAAACTTGTTTAAGATGCTTTTGTCAGGATTGTGGAAAATTAATGGTTGATGATAAAGATTTGAATAACTTATCTCCTAGTGCAAGAGCTAAAAAAGCAAAAGATTCTAAAAAATGTCCACATTGTCAAGCTTCTCAAATAAAAGTTAAATTAGATAAGCCAACTAATTTTTACAAAGGGAAAACAAGAATTTTTCCAACAGAAATAAGAGATATTTTAGTGAATATTCCTGATGAAGAGTTAAAGAAAATTGGAGTTGATTATAAAAATTGTCGTCCTGAATGGGCTGTATTAACTTCTTTATTGGTTCCTCCAGTAACAGTAAGACCAAGTATTATTCTAGAATCTGGAGAAAGAAGTGAAGATGATTTAACTCATAAACTTTCAGATATTATTAGAGCAAATCAGAGATTGTGGGAAAATTTAAATGCTGGAGCTCCTGAAGTTATTATTGAAGATTTATGGGACTTACTTCAATTTCACATTACAACTTTCTTTGATAACACAACTACAAGAATTCCTCCTGCTAGACATAGAAGCGGACAACCTCTAAAAACAATAACAGAAAGAATAAAAGGAAAAGAAGGAAGAATTAGAAAAAATATTGCAGGAAAAAGAGTTAATTATTCTGGTAGAACAGTAATTTCTCCAGATCCATATATAAAAATAAATGAAGTTGGAATTCCTTATGAAATTGCAAAAGTTGTTACTGTTTCTGAGACAGTGAATGATATTAATTCTGAAAAATTAAAAAAATTAATAAGAAAGGGTGAAGAATATCCTGGTGCAAATTATGTTATTCGTCCTGATGGAAAAAGAAAAAAAATCACAGAAGAATTAAAAGAAGAAATTATTAATGAATTAGTTCCTGGTTATCAAGTAGAAAGACATCTTCAAAATGGAGATTTAGTTTTATTTAATCGTCATCCAAGTCTTCATAGAGGAAGTTTAATGGCACACTATGTTAAAGTATTACCTGGAAGAACCTTTAGATTGCATCCTGCTGCAGCAACTCCTTATAATGCTGATTTTGACGGAGATGAAATGAACATACATTCTCCTCAAACAGAAGAAGCAAGAGCAGAGGCAAAAATACTTTTAGATGTAAAAAGAAATTTAATGTCTCCAAAGAATAATACAAATCTAGTTGGATGCATTGGTGATGCAATTACTGGAAATTATTTATTAGGATTTCATGAACTTTCTAAAGAAGATGCTAATCAACTTTTATACAAATCAGGATTAAAAGATTCCTTTTCTAAAAAGAATATAAAAGGAACAGAAATTTTTTCAAAGATACTTCCTAAAGTTGAATTTTCAAATGAATCTATAAAAATAAAAAATGGCGAAGTTATTGAAGGATTTATAGATAAAACTACTTTTGGTGATGAAGATGGAGATTTAGTTAAAGAATTAGATAGAACAGTAGGAAGAACAGTTACTTTTGAAACTATTAAAAAAGCGTTTGATTTAGGAAAAAATTATCTTACAGATGTAGGAATAACAACTTCTGTTGAAGATTTAGATTTAGATGAACAAGTTATTGAAGCAGGAGAAGAAATAATTAAAAAAGCTGAGAAAAAAACAGAAGAACTAATAATTGCTTATAATGAAGGAACTCTCGAAGGAATTCCTGGAAAAACAATGGAAGAATCAAGAGAAATAAAAATACTTCAATCATTAAATGAAGTCAGAACAAAAATAGGTGAAATTGTTAAAAGAGAATTTCCTGAAACAAATCCAGTTAGTCATATGATTAAATCAGGAGGAGGAGGAAATATTTTAAATATTACTCAAATGGCATCTTGTGTTGGACAACAAGCATTAGGAAGTCGTAGAGTTGATTTTGGATATACTGGAAGAACTCTTTCATTATTTAAAAAAGGAGATTTATCTCCAAAAGCAAGAGGTTTTATTAGAAGTCCTTTTATAAAAGGATTAAGACCAGATGAATTCTTTTTTCAAGCAATTACAGGAAGAGATTCTCTTATGGATACTGGATTGAGAACTCCTAAATCAGGATATTTATACAGAAGATTAGCAAATGCTCTTCAAGATTTAAGAAAAGAATATGATGGAACAATAAGAGATAGCAATAATAACATTATTCAATTTGAATATGGAGATGATGGACTTGATGTTACAAAATTACACACTAAAGGAAAATTAGATGCTGGAGAAGCAATAGGAATAATCACTGCTCAATCTTTTGGAGAAGCATCTACACAAATGGTTTTAAGAACATTTCATATGGCAGGTGTAGCTGAAATGCAGGTTACTCAAGGACTTCCTAGATTAATTGAAATATTTGATGCTAGAAAAAAACCTTCTTCTCCTAAAATGGAGATTTATTTAAATAAAGATTTCAATAATGAGAAAAGTGCAAAAATCTTTGCTGAAAAAATTAAAGAAGTTGAACTAGAAGAAATTTCTTCTGAAATTGGATTGGATTTTGGAAATAGATTAATTGAAATAAAAATAGATGATAAAGGATTAAAATCTACTCATATTACTAAAAAAACTTTAATTGAAAGATTAAAGGAATTAGGATTTAATGCTAGAGAGAAAACAGATTCTATAATTATAAATGTGTCTGAACTTGGATTTAGAGAAATATACAAATTAAAAGAAAAACTAAAAGAAACAATTATTTCAGGAATTAAAGGCATCAAACAAGTTTTAATTGTAAAAAAGGATAGAGATTTTGTTGTGACAACTCTTGGAACTAATATTAAAGGAGTTATTGATATGAAAGAGGTTAATAAAGACAAATTAGTTTCAAATGATTTCTATGAAATGGCAGAAGTTTTTGGAATTGAAGTTACTCGTCAATTAATAATTAATGAAATTACAGAAGTTCTTAAGAATCAAGGATTAGACATTGATATTAGACATCTTAAATTAGTTTCTGATGCAATGACTGATAGCGGAGATGTTAAAGGAGTAACTAGAATGGGTATTATTGCTCAAAAATCTTCTATACTTGCTAGAGCAACCTTTGAAACTCCTGTAAAACAATTTGTGAATGCAACATTAAAAGGAAGTGGAGATAAATTATCCAGTGTTATTGAAAACATAATTCTTAATCAACCAGTTCCAATTGGTACTGGCTTGCCTGGACTTTTAGTTAAAATTGTTGGTCCTCTAATCAAAGAAGAGAATCAAAAAAAAGAAGCAAAAGAAAAAATAGTTGAAGAAGTTAATAAATAATCGTCGAGAATAAAACTAAAGGTTTTTAAACTATTTACTTTTAATCAAAATATAAAAATGGGTAGTACTATTGATATGCAGTTTATGAGATATTTAAATCTCTTTGGAAGAATAACAAAAGTCAACACAAGACATTGTTTTAGATATAATGAAGCATTAATTTTTTGTGTTCCTAAACATCTAATTTCTAAAGCTATTGGAGAAAATGCAAACAATATTAAGCAAATTAGTAAGATTTTAAATAAAAAAATAAAAATAATTGCTCTTCCAAAAGATATAAAAGATGCTAAATTGTTTATTTCAAGCATTATTGCTCCAGTTTCATTTAAGAATGTGGAAATAACTCCTGAAGAAATTATATTAACTGCTGGAAGTTCAAATAAAGCAGCTTTAATAGGAAGAAACAAAAGAAGACTTTTAGAAATGCAAAAAATAATTAAAGATTTCTTTAAAAGATATTTTAGAATTGTATAAGAAATCTTTATAAACCAATTTTCTCTCGATTAATTATTATAAATAAATTTAAATTATAAACAATTTCAATGGGACTAAAATCAGCAATAAAAGAAAAGAAGAAAAGAAAAAAATTTAGGTGGAAAGACAGACATTATAAAGTGAAAACTCTAAATCTTTATGCTAAATCAGATCCTTTAGAAGGAGCTAATCAGGCAAAAGGAATTGTTTTGAAAAAATTTGAGAAAGAAGCAAAACAGCCAAATTCAGCAATGAGAAAATGTTGTAGAGTTCAACTTAAAAAAAATGGAAAACAAGTTTCTGCTTTTATTCCTGGAAATCTTGGACAAAAGTTTATTGACGAACACGACGAAGTTATGATTCAAAGAATAGGTGGAAAACAAGGAAGAAGTAAAGGAGATATTCCTGGAATTAGATTTCAAGTTATTCAAGTAAATGATCAACCTTTGCAAAGATTAGTGCAAAAAAAGATTGAAAAGGGTAGAAGATAAAATGTCTGAACAAAATTTATATGTTAATCTTGAAGAATTCAATAAAATGGTTAGATATCTAGTTGAAAATTACGGAGATTTTTATAATGCTACAATAAATATATCAAAAGGAAAACAAATAAAAGTTCAACCTTATGAAGGAAAAATAGAAATTATGTGTAATGATAAAGAAATCAAAAAAATTTTAGAAAAAATAATAGAAAATGAATGAACAAAAAATTGAAATTCCTAAATTCAAAATATTTGATTTGTATGATATTGAAGAAGTAAAAATAGAGGATCCTGGATTAAAAAATGCAATTAATTTAGAACCCAAACTCGTGTTAAAAGAATATGGAAGAAATGTTCAAAAATTTGGACAAGCAAAAGTAAATATTATTGAAAGATTAATGAATAGAGTTGCTGTTGCAGGGCATAGAGGTAAAAAACATAAAATTATTGTTGGAAGAGCAACAGGAAAATATACTCGAAATATGAAAATTGTTCTAGAAGCTTTAAAAATAATTGAAAAAAGAACAAATTCTAATCCAATTCAAATTCTAGTTAAAGCTATTGAAAACTCTGCTCCAAAAGATGAAGTGACTGTTATTGAATATGGTGGAGCAAGATATCCTCAAGCAGTTGATGTTTCTCCTTTAAGAAGAGTTAATTTAGCATTAAAGCATATTGTTCATGGTTCATCTGATAAAGCTTTTAATAAAAAGAAAAGTTTTTCTCAAGCATTAGCAGAAGAAATTATTATGGCTTCTGAAAGCAATGGTGAAAGTTTTGCAATTAGAAAGAAAAAAGAAAGCGAAGCTCAAGCAGACAGTGCGAGATAAAAATGGAAAAAGAAAATTTTGTTGAGTTAATGAAGAATCAAGAGAGAATTAGAAACATAGCAATTGCTGCACATATTGACCATGGTAAAACAACTTTTTCAGATAATCTTCTTTTAGGTGCTGGAATGATGTCAGAAGAAGAAGCTGGAAAAGCTCTAAAACTTGATTTTCATGAAGACGAAGCTTCAAGAGGAATTACAATTGATTCTGCTTCTGTAAGTATGGTTCAGACTGTTGGAGGAGAAAAACATCTTATTAATTTAATTGATACACCTGGACATGTTGATTTTGGAGGAGATGTTACTAGAGCAATGAGAGCTGTAGATGGATGTATTGTTTTATGTTGTGCTGTAGAAGGTGTAATGCCTCAAACAGAAACAGTCTTAAGACAGGCTCTAAAAGAATTAGTTAAACCAGTTTTATTTATAAATAAAGTTGATAGATTAATTAAGGAAGTAAAATTAACTCCGCAAGAAATGGAGAAAAAATTCATTGCAATTATTGAGCATGTTAATGAATTAATTGAAAACATTGCTCCAGAAGGATATAAAGAAAAATGGAAAGTGGGTGTTGGAGAAGGAAGTGTTGCTTTTGGTTCAGCGTTTCATAATTGGGGTTTAAGTTTTCCTTATATGAAGAAAAAAGGAATAACTTTCAAAGATATAATTGATGCATATAATGAAGATAAACAAAAGGAACTAGCTAAAAAAGCACCACTACATGAAGTTGTTTTAGAAATGAGTGTAAAGCATCATCCAAATCCAGTAGATGCTCAAAAGTATAGAATTCCAAAAATATGGCATGGAGAAACTGATTCTGAAATTGGAAAATCATTAATGAATTGCGATGCAAATGGTCCTGTTGTTTTTATGCCCATAAAAATTGTTGTTGATAAACATGCAGGAGAAGTTGCAGCAGGAAGATTATTTTCAGGAACAATAAAACAAGGAGATGAACTTTATATGAATCTTGCAAAAAGAAATGTTAGAGCTCAGCAAGTTTCTGTATATAAGGGTGCTCAAAGAGTTATTGTTAATGAAGCTCGTTCTGGAAATATTGTAGGAGTTGTTGGATTAAAAGATACTTTTGCTGGAGAAACAGTTAGTAAAGAAGCAATGGAACCTTTAGAAGCAATTAAACATTTATTTGAACCTGTTGTTACAAAATCAATTGAAGCTGTCAAAGCTGCTGATTTGCCAAAGTTAGTTGAAGTTTTAAAGCAAATCAATAAAGAAGATCCTTCTATTAAAATTGAAATCAATGAACAAACAGGAGAGAGTCTTATGTCTGGTATGGGTGAATTACACTTAGAAATCATAGAAAATAGAATTAAAAGTGAAAAAGGTTTGGAAGTTAAAACTTCTCCTCCAATTATTGTTTATAGAGAAACTGTTACAAAAGCTTCTGAAACTAAAGAAGGAAGAAGTCCTAACAAACACAATAGTTTTTATTTAAAAATGGAACCTTTAGAAGATAATATTTATGAAGCAATTAGAAGCGGTGCATTGCCTGAAGGAAGAGTTAAGAAAAAAAGTACTGTTCTTGCAGAAGCTCTATCTCAGTTAGGATGGAGTGGGGAGCAAATAAGAGATGTTAGAGATATTTATAATGGAAATATATTTTTAGATGAAACACGAGGAGAAGTACATATTGGAGAAGTTATTGAAATGGTTTTAGATGCATTTGAAATGGTAATGGATGCTGGACCTTTAGCAAGAGAACCTTGTATGAAAATGAAAGTTTCTTTAGTTGATATTAGACTTCATGAAGATGCTATTCATCGAGGGCCTGCACAAGTTTATCCTGCTGTAAGAGAAGGAATTACAGAAGCTATTAAAACTGCTGGTGCTGCTATTTATGAGCCTCTTCAAGTTCATGTTATTGAAGCTCCTGATAAATTTACAGGAACAATGACTAAATTAGTTGGAAGTAAAAGAGGACAAATGATTGATATGTCTCAAGAAGGAACAACTGCTAAAATAAAAGCAAAAATTCCTGTGGCAGAGATGCTTGGATGGAGCAATGATTTACGTTCTGCAACAGAAGGAAGAGGAATTTCTTCAATATTAGAACAAAATTTTGAAAGAGTTCCACAAAATATGCAAGCAGATATTATAAAAAAGATAAGAGATAGAAAAGGTTTAGCAGAGAATCAATAATTCTATTACAATAATTATTAAAAAGCTTAAAATAAATAATTTAGTATGAGTGATGCATATACTGATATTCATGAAGATGAAAAGCTTGAAAAACAAAGTATTAAAATAAATAAATAAATAAATAAATTAGAAGAACAATTTAATAAAGAAGATTCTCTAAAATTAGCAAAAGAAATAATAAAAGAATTTGATATTCTTCTAAATATGAAAAGAGGATATTGGAATTCTGTTAATACTTCAAAAGTTGAAGAAAAGAAAAAAGAATATTTAAATTATTTAGAAAATCAAAAATAAATTTTTAAATCATTAAATTTATATAGCAAATTTTTCTAGAAAAGAGCGTATGGATATTAAAAGAGTTGGAAAATATGCTCTGTATCTTATTCCAGGATATGGAAGCTATCAAGAATTTAAAAAACCAAAAGAAAAAAGAAGTTTAATTGGAACAATTGGTTTTACTCTTTATGCAGCAGGTTTTTTTCTTAAACTATCTGTTTTGCCAGCTTATGTTACAAAAGGTATTACAACAGGAGAGTGGAATCCTTTTAAAATAAAATCTGAAAAAATCAAAGAAATTCCAACGACAAAAAAAAGTAAATTAGAAGAAAAAGCAAATGTTTTTTATGACTCTCTATATCAAAAGAGAAACCTTAAAAAATAAATTCAAACAAAAGATTTATAAAGTAATTTTTTTATAAATTACTATTAAAATTTTCTTTAAGAAAATTTATCATTTAAACCACAAGATTTAAATATAAAAATAGACAAAAAATCTTATGGCAAAAGAAAATCAAAAGATTTTCTAAACCCTTTTTTAATAAAAAAACAAAACATAAAAAATGGCAAAAGAAAAACCAAACATGAATGTTGTTTTTGTTGGACATGTTGATGCTGGAAAATCAACAATAGTTGGACAAATAATGTTTGAATCAGGTGCTGTTTCTGAGCAAGAAATGAAAAAGCTAAGAGAAGAAGCTGAAAAGCATGGTAAAGCTGGTTTTGAATTTGCATATATTATGGATAAAATTAAAGAGGAAAGAGAAAGAGGAGTTACTATTGATTTAGCTTATAAGAAAATTATGACTCAAAAATGGCAAATTACAATTATTGATGCTCCTGGACACAGAGACTTTGTTAAAAATATGATTACTGGTGCTTCACAAGCAGATGCTGCTTTCTTAGTTATTGCTGCTCCTGCAGGTGTGCAACCTCAAACAACAGAACATCTTTGGTTACTAAGAACAATGGGTGTTAAGAATATTTGTGTTGCTGTAAATAAAATGGATGCTGTTGAATACAGTGAAGATAAATTCAATAAAGTTAAAGAAGATGTTTCTGCATTATTAAATCAAGTTGGAATTAAATCAGAAAATACTACTTTTATTGCATGTTCTGGATTAAAAGGAGATAACATTGTTAAGAAATCAGATAAAATGGCTTGGTATAAAGGACCTACAATAATGGAACAATTTGATTTATTTGAAGCTCCTGAATTACCTACTAATTTACCAATGAGAATGCCTGTTCAAGATGTTTATGAAATTACAGGTATTGGAACTGTTCCTGTTGGAAAAATTGAAACAGGAATTATGAAAGTTGGACAAAAAGTAAAAGTACTTCCTGGAAGAACTGGAGATGGAATTGCTGGTGAAGTTAAAACAATTGAAATGCATCATGAACAAATGCCTGAAGCAGTTGCAGGAGATAATGTAGGAATTAATATTAGAGGAGTTGGTAAAAAAGATCTTGCTAGAGGAGATGTTATTTGTGAAGCAGAAAATCCAATACCCATTGTTGAGGAATTTATTGCTCAAATAGCAGTTATTAATCATCAAACTGTTTTAGCAAAAGGATATACTCCTGTATTTCATGTTCACACTGCACAAGTTCCTTGTCAATTTGTAGAATTAATAGAACAAATTGATCCTAAAACAGGACAAGTTATTAAGGAAAATCCTGATTTTTTAAAAAATGGAGATGTTGCTAAAGTAAGAATTAAACCTCAAGGAAATCTTGCTCTAGAAACTCAAAAAGAAAATCCATTTACATCAAGATTTGCAGTTAGAGATGCTGGTTCAACAGTTGCTGCTGGAATGTGTATTGAGATTGTTAAAAAGAAATAAGCCCTACACTGCAAAAAGAGTTCTGACATATTTAAAATGACTAAAGAATATAATCTAAAAAACGCTTTGAATTTTGTTAATAAATTAGAAAAAGAAACTAGTATAGAAAAAGTTGATATTGTAAATTTGGGAATATCTTTAAAGCTCTTTGCTGAAGAAAACAACGAAGATAATTTTAAAAAAATTGTAAATAAATATGTTAATCTTTTGGAGAATTCTTCTTCTGAAAATTCAATAGATAAAAGAAGTAGAGAAAATCCTTATTCTTTTTTAGAATTTATTTGTACTGCAATGGATTCAAGTTTTACAAATGCCGCATATTCAGGAAGAAAAAAGTATGAACGAGAAAAAATTGAAATAGGAACTACTAGAAGTTTATTTCAAAAATTGTATGGTTCTTTTAAACTTCAATAATTCTTAAATAGCTTTAAATTTTAAAATAAAAATGAAAAAAGAGATAATTGAAGAAGAATCTGCTTATAGATGCAAGAAATATGGCACAAGATTAGAATGTAAAACTTGTGATGGTTTTGGAAGAAATTTAGATGATAGTGTAGATACTGAAAAGTGTTATGTTTCATTTAATAAAAACAAAGAATATTCTATAACAGAGGAGAATGATCTCTTATCTTTATCTCAATAATTCTTAAATAGTGTTCTTTATTACTCTGATTATGCTAGGTAATGAATTATCTAAGTCAGATGTTGAAAAAGAAATATCAGAAAAAGGAGAATATATGCAGATACATTATCTAAGTGGACTTCTAAATAAAGAAATTCACAGAGACACTAAAAAGTTTATTTATCTAAAATTAATTGAAATCTACAAAAAAAAGAATATGCTTAATGATGTTGCAAAAATGTATGAAGGAATTGCGGGCATTTCAATTGCTTTTTCAGAGCAGAT
>Ga0190358_1000344_pt1 | contig 14549 bp, 16 predicted proteins | sample 48721812_MG_FD_161666 | JGI IMG/M metagenome (GOLD analysis project Ga0190358, IMG submission 161666) | Hydrothermal vent microbial mat bacterial communities from Southern Trench, Guaymas Basin, Mexico - 4872-18-1-2_MG | ecosystem: Environmental > Aquatic > Marine > Hydrothermal vents >... | reverse complement strand
GCGATGGTATTGTTTCCAATATTATCCCGTCTATGCAGGGATTCTTTGTACATGTGTCCGATGGAACTTATCCTGTTACCGGCACACTGGGTATGAATAATAGTGTAAGGGTCAATGACATGACCCGGGAATTTTCCAAATCAGCAGCAGTAAAAGGCGGGGATACGAAATCGGTTCCCCTGATCCGCCTTGCAACAGCTTTTGAAGATGACACCACCAGTACCGATCCTATGGTTATATATCTTCATGACCAGGCTACAGAAAGCTTCGATAGCGACTTTGACGCACTTAAGCTATTGAATACCGATTTTATGGTCCCTAACCTCTATGCCACAGTTGCTGGAGACAAAAAACTATCTATAAATGCTCTTCCCTCTGAAATCGAGATGCCGCTGAACATACCTCTCGGGCTGAAGACCAACAGGAATGGTACCATTAAGTTTTCCCTGCTCGATATTGATAACTATTTTTCTAATTTGAGTTTATCCCTGTATGATAATTTAACAAATGAAAGGCAGGGACTCAATAATGACTCTCTGTATACTGTCACCCTGGAATCAGGTGAATATCACAACAGGTTCTTCCTTGAGATTAGGAATGTAAATACAGACATACATGAACCTTCATCCGACAATGTTATCTTCGATATTTATGCTTCAAATAATCTACTTAAAACTAACATATATGCTGTCCCTGGAAATGAAGGTATATTATCTGTCTTCAACCTTACCGGGCAGGTTGTATTTAAACAGATTATCAGGCAGCCGGGTTATTATGAGTTCAGTGCCCCCGCTTTAAGCGGAATATATATTATAAATTATACATCTGGTGCCAGGACAGGTTCAAGAAAAATAATTATAGTAAACTGATGATAATTATGCACTTTAAAATAAAGAAATATGTAAGATCTGTTATCACACCTTTGCTGGTGTTTCTTCTTTTTATTATTTCATCAGTATCTGTTGCCCAGGAGCCTCCACCACGTCCTATTGAGGTTACAGTGACCGCCCAGCAGCTTACCTTCGGGGCTTTCACCCATGGTGCTGTTGGCGGGACGGTTACTGTAGAACCAACAGGTATTCGAACCTCAACAGGTGATGTCATTTTACTGGGCCTTAGCTACCCATTCTTTCCTACCATTTACGAGATAGTTGGCAATCCCGGAACTGTCGTCTCCATCCTGAATGGATCGGATGCAGTATTGCCCGGAAGCAACGGAGGCTCAATAACACTAACGATTGGCAGCTCTGATCCTGCATCACCGTTCGTATTAACGGCAGTGTATCCCAATCCTAATCTTCTCTACATAGGAGGAACAGTAACGATTGGAAACTCTGCTGCCAATCCGCCGGGAAATTACAGTGGTACCTATAATGTTACTTTTGTACAGGAATAAATATTTATAATAAATCCCTGGAGGCAGAATGAAAGAGAGTAAAGTATGTAGACCAGAATTAACACTGGGCATACCTTCGCCTCCAGCGGGTCTTCTGATATCCCTTTCATTATTGTTTTTCATCCTCGTGCCATCTCAGGTTTCCGCCCAGGATGAAGATGATTATTATGAAATCTCGGTGAATCTTGAAATCCAACGCATAGGAGGCACAGAGGTTGAGGCTGTGATAAAGGGTAAAAAGCTTTACCTGGCAATTACAGACCTGTTTAATTTCCTTAAAATAAAAAATATACCTTCTCCGGACCTTGAATCTATATCTGGCTTTTTCATCAACCCGGATAATGAATACCTGATTGACAGGCTAAACAATAAGATACATTATAGTGGCAAGACCATTGGTCTCAATCCCGGGGATCTGATAAGAACGGAATCAAATTTATACCTTAGATCATCTTATTTCGGCGAAATTTTTGGACTTGATTGTATCTTCAGTTTCAGGACCTTATCAGTTACGATTGAAACAAATCTTGAATTGCCCCTGATACGCGAAATGAGACAGGAAGAGATACGGAAGAATCTCAGCAGACTAAAAACAGGAGTTGTTGAGGCTGATACAGTTATCAAAAGGACATATCCCCTTTTTAAGTTTGGCATTGCCGACTGGTCTGCAATTGTCACTGAACAAATCAATGGCCCGGCTGATGCCAGGTTAAACCTGACTCTTGGTGCAATGATTGCAGGTGGTGAGGCAACAGGCTCTGTTAATTATGACAGCCGGCAAGCATTCACCGAAAAACAACAATATTACCTCTGGCGATATGTCAATAACGATAATAATCTCCTGCGCCAGGTCAAAGCAGGTAAAATTCCTACTTACTCATATTCCACAATATATACTCCCGTGGTAGGTGTTCAGTTAACAAATACACCAACAACCTTCAGGCGTTCGTTTGGAACATATACCCTGAGCGACCGGACCGAACCGGGCTGGATAGTGGAGCTGTATGTAAATAATGTTCTGGTGGATTATGTAAAGGCCGATGCATCAGGTTTTTTTACGTTTGAAGTGCCGCTGGTTTATGGAAATACTATTGTAAAGCTCAAATTCTACGGCCCCTGGGGCGAAGAACAAACCCGTGAGCAGAATATCAATATACCTTTTAATTACCTTCCTGCCGGAACAATGGAATATGTCCTCAGCGGGGGTATTGTCGAGGATGGATCAGCCAGTAAATTCGGTCGCGTCGACCTCAATTATGGCCTGTCCGAACGCATAACTGTCGGAGCAGGTTTAGAATATCTTTCTTCTGTTTCATCAGGACCCCTGATGCCTTACCTGCGTAGTTCTGTCAGGATAACCAACAATCTTCTCCTTGCCGGCGAATATATTCATGCTGTAAAAGCCGGCGGGGCATTAACCTTACGACTGCCTTCAAACCTGCAGTTTGACCTTAAATATGTTAAATATGACAAAGACCAGGAAGCTATAAACTATAACTACCTTGAAGAACGAAAAGCAATTATTTCCCTCCCTCTGCGTATTGGTAATTTTTCATCATATAACCGGGTGAGCATTAACCAGCTCTTTCTCCCACTGTCAAAATATACTACAGGTGAATGGATGTTCTCAGGGTCTTTTGCGGGTGTGAGTACCAATCTGACCACATATGCCATTTTTATTGACGAGGTCGATCCATATGTATACAGCAACCTTTCACTGGCATTCAGGCTTCCATGGCGCCTGACATTGATGCCGCAGGCTCAGTATGGTTTTACATCAAATGAATTTATCTCGGCAAAATTAAGAATAGAGAAACACCTCCTGGATCATGCCTTTCTGAATCTGTCTTTTGAAAGGAACATCAGGTCAAATATGAACCTGGCCGAACTGGGGCTCAGGTATAACTTCTCATTCGCACAGGCCGGTGCTTCAGTCAGGTATTCACAGGATAATACCAGCCTGGTACAATATGCGAGGGGAAGCCTGATAAATGATGGCCAAAGCAAATACAGGAAGCTTGATAACAGGCCGAATGTAGGCAGGGGGGGAATAATCATAAGACCCTTCCTTGATTATAATGCGAATGGGAAAAGAGATCCCGGTGAAAATGGTGCTCCGGGACTGAATCTTCGTGCAAACGGCGGACGGGTAGATAAGTCTGAAAATGATACTTTAATAGCCATTACCGGTCTCGAACCATATACCTCATGCTTTATAGAACTCGATCCCAATAGTTTCTACAATATTGCCTGGCGCCTGCCCTATGAAAGCCTGAATGTTAAGGTTGATCCCAACATAATGAAGAATATATATATCCCCGTAACCGTGGTGGGTGAAGCTGCCGGCTTTGTGAAGCTGGAAGGAGAAGATGGGATAAAAGGGCTGGGACGTATTATAATTAGATACCTCAATGAGAATAAAGAACCCATAGCAAGTGCACTGTCTGAACCTGATGGCTACTACAGCTATTTCGGTCTGAAACCCGGAAAATACTTCGTCATGCCCGATACAGCCCAGCTGAATAAACTGGCCATGAAAGCTGAACCCGATTCCATGGCTTTTGTCATCGGAAAATCACTTGAAGGAGATATCGTGGGAGATCTTGACTTTGTAATAAAAATGATCAAAGCCGATACCGAAGAAACAGACACCATCTTACCTGCTGAACCAGAACCTGAAACAATAATTGACAGTACCTATACCGTCATTCACGAGGTAACAGAAGAATTGATTACCTTAACTGAAGACTCATGGGCAATACAGCTCGGAGCCTTTACCACCAAAAAATACGCCGAGATAATGAGGGCACGACTGGAGAACCTGCTGGAGAAAAAGGCGGAAATTGTAATCGAGGGTGAATTTTATAAGGTAAGGATACTTGACCTTGATGACAGGAAGGAAGTTGACAACACCATTGAAAGACTGAAGGAAGTTGGTTTCAATATATTCTGGGTAATAAGGCTAAAGGCAATGCAACAGCAGCTTATTATTAGAGAAAGCGAAGACTCTCTGCTACAGGTAACTGAAACAGATATTTACACCGACAGGCCTGCAATGACACCTGATATGGCAATACAGCTGGGTGCCTTCAGGAATGAAGCCTATGCAAAAGCCATGCTTGAAAAACTGAAATTCATACTGGATAAAGAACTTGTAATAATCCGGGAAGACGGATACCATAAGGTAAGATTACGGGGATTTAAGTCAGTCGGGGAAATGGAAAAAATCATACCTTCACTTGGTTTGATGGGTATTGATGACATCTGGATATTACCTGTAGCGGAGAGGGAAACTGTTACTACCCGTGAAGAATATGAACCACTGGCGCCCGCAGGTATAAGGGATGCCCGCCTTGAAACCGTAAAACCTGAAACATCGCGGCTTGAAACAGGTGTACAGATAAACGAACCTCAATTTTCACTTCAGGTTGCCGTCTACCCGAAACGGACACAGGCAATGAGAGCCCGGAGAAAAATAGAAAAAAGACTGAACCTGCCTGTTGAAATAGTGGAACAATGGGATTATTACAGGGTCATAGTTACCGGTTTCTTTACCCGCGAGGAAACCTATAGGTACTATCCCGAGCTGGCAGGCCTGGGATTCGACAGGATCATGCTGGTCGATACCTCCGGAAAATAATATTTTATTCCGGGGCTGTCTCAAAAACCATTATTGGAGAGTATTGTGCCTGTAATAAATGCTTACATTGTTTATGTTCTTTGCTACCAGTACCCCATTATGATCAACAAAGAGCTCAATAAGATCAGGATTTTGCCAGTAGGGTTCGTAATTAACCAGGTCATAAGTCTTTAAAATACCATATCCGGGGACAAGGACATAATAAAAATCCTTCCACCTGTTAAAGGTATTTCCCATAACAGTACCAAATTCCGGATAAAGTTGATGCACTGAAGTAAAGGTAGCACCATAATCTGCAGACATGAAGAAAGTAATTCCCGACAGCTGGGTACATATAATTATCTCATCATTGTCATTAACAAACAGCTTTATCGAACTACCCGGGGTGGGAATTCCGGTCCAGCTTGTACCATCATCATCAGATATATAAAGACTGCAGCAGTTTGATCCGTGAAAGAGGAGGTTTCCGTTATTCAGCCTGAAGACATCACCTAAGCCTGCACCTTCAAGTCCGTTTATTTCTGTCCACGTAAGTCCTCCGTTTTTCGAACGTTTTATCTTGTGCCCAGGGGCATAGACCCATAGCTCATCATCATTTGAAACATAATTATAAATAGCATCATCCCTGTCCGGGTAAGGCCTGGTACATTCCGTCCATGATTCGCCATGGTCAGCACTCCTGTATAATTCCCCTTCCCAGGTGCTGACATATATTATACCCTCGCTGTCGATTTCTACTGTACGTGGACCTCCTTGCCATTCCCCAACAGGCTCAGAAAGCTCTTCCCACAGAAAATACCTTTCACCCTGCCTGTACAGCGTGTTGTTTGTCACCATCATGCTTAAGCCGTTCAATGTGTCAGCTACCAGATCGTTCATCTTGCTGTCAAAATCACCGGTAATCTCATCCCATTCATTCTCCCTGAATCCATAAGCCACATAATTGACAAAAGTCAGATATCTTCCTGTTAGACTGTAGAGCGAGGCTCTGAGCTCCTGCACACATGAACTGGTACCCAGCTCCCATTCTGCGGCTAGGTACATGTCGGGATTAACAAATGCCACAGAGGGACTTACCGATCCTCCACCGGAAAGGGCTTCAAACTCCACCCGTAAGGAATCGGCAGGTGCATTGGTATTTTTATTCATACTGTATTGCAGGAAAATATCCTTTACTTCCCCTGCCGGCAAGCGGTTCCCTGAATTATCTTTAAAACTGAAACTGTACGATTCCAGTAATTCATAGTAAGGGTCCGGTGAACACGAAGCAACTGAAATTAAAATAATTACTGTTAAAATATATTGTAGTTTCATGATCAATAATTTTCTTATTTGTAAACAGGAAGCCTTAGTCCTACCTGTAAGGCCACCGAACTGTTGCGTATCAGTGCCTCACCTTGTTCTGGCCTGAGTTCTTCCGGTATATCATTCGTATCGTAAACGTCATAGAAGCCCCGCCTATACTGTAGTCCGATATCCAGGCTGCTGTTCCCCGGAAGGGGCAACACCATTCCCACCCCTGCAATCAACCCAATATCCGTGCTTTGTATGAGGCCTTCAAGATTATCATAAACCGTAATCTTTTTAAGCTCGTAAATACCGTACCATACTTTCTCATCCATGGCCGTACCGGCACAACGGGCATTTAGCCTGAAACCCAGATATGCCCCCGTGTTTAAATAGTACCGTATGGTTTCACCTGTATAGAATTCAAACAAGGCAGGAATTACCACATAGTCCGCACTTATCCTGGTGTTTACATAATAGTCGGCGTGATCACCAATAAAATACCTGTGGTAGTAATTGCTTGAATCCCTTAAGGCATAGCCCTGCCGTTCAAAGGACAATCCGGTGCGGAAATAGGTTCCCGGCGACATCTCAAAACCTATATTGAAACCCAGTGAGGGACCGGCATAAAGCGAATACTTCTTAGCGGCAGGTCTGCCTGAATTCCATGACAGGTTAACTCCTCCCCTGTAGGTCAGGTAAATTTTATTATTGATTGAATCCTGCACAAGCTCCTTATTATTTTCCTCTTCCCCGCTGAAAAGCTTATATGACAAACCCAGGGTAAAACCGGTAGAGCCATGTCTGTACTCCTCAAATTTTGGTATTTTCCTGCATCCCTTTGTATACCTTACATTAAACATAGCCGCCAGCCTTTCTGAAACAGGATAGCTGAGACCGGCCGAATAAATAAGACCAAGGTCATTCTTCGCGGTTTCGGGATCATTATTGTAATAGCTGTTTTCATGATTCCTGTCCAGAAGAAAGGCATAATAAGCCCCCGCAGCAAGGTTTATGCGTGGTTTCGAAGGAATGGTAAGCCTGAGTTGAACTGGTATTGAAAAGAAACTGAAGTTCATCATTCGCGTTTCCGGGTAAGGTATTATGGCTGAATAATCAGGCAGTAATGAGCTTGATGATAAATGCCAACAAGGCACCGGACCGGGTGGCCAGCCATCATAAGAGTGAATGTAAGTATGGTTCTCATAATATACAGCCGAAAAATCGGCACCGGCCCTTATGCCAAGGACCGGAGAAATGGAATATTCCAGGGAAATACCCTCCAGAGGCCCCGGCTTATACTTCCATTTACCGGAATAATAACTTCTGTAGCTGTAATCATGTATATCAGAAATATTTATCCCGCTATGAAAAGCAACGGAAATCTGCTGTGCATAATTTGATGATGAAAGGCGATTAATAAAAATACCAAAAGCAATAATTTGGACTGTTTCATAGGTTAGCGTTTTAGCTCATTCCCTGTATCGGATGCAAATTTTATGCCTTTTATTTTATCCTGCCATTTCCCCGGTCTTTCATTAGTATCTGAATAAAAATAAGCCAGAACAAAATAAATCGCATTTACTAATTAAGATAAACCGATGAAAGCACTTAAGCTGATAAAAGAAATTGTATTCATCCTCTTCGTAGTTTTTGCTGTTGTATCATGCGCCGTCAATTACCTGCAGATGATTGATGGAATAGTATATGGTGAAGATCCAAGGCAGGGCTTCGTTGAAGGAAATACCTTTTATCATCCCGACCTTAAATTCAGGTTCTCCTCCCCTGCCGGATGGAAATTCGAAAACCTGCCCGCACAGGTCAATATGGCTCCGCCCGATGGAAAGGCCCTGTTAGAAAGTAAGGGGATTGAACCAAATAATCATGACTTTTTGATGAATAAAGCCTGCTGCCGGATAAACAGCAAATAAATGTTGATTTTCACCGGAATTCCTTAGACAAAGAGTAGCCTGAACGGCTGTAAAACCCACTGTTTGGGCACTTGCGATTTGCATATGATATTTTATTGACCTACATTTATTGCCACATTGTTGTATTGCCGGTATAAAATTTATTATATGTAATGGCTTATAATGATTTTCCATATAACGACAGGGTTTCAGTCCTTGCTCCCGCTAAAACGAAAGGAATTGCATGGGCCGGATGCCTTGATGGTGAAGGCAGAGACTGGTGGTACTATCTCGAAGTTGACTATATGGAAAATGAGACAGGCAAAGCTTCCCCCGTTACCTCCACGGAAACAATATGGGCCAATCGCCATATAGATGTTGGAACCGTTATATATGACCCGGGACAGAATACACTTACAATAAGTTTAAAAGGAGGGTGGTCATTGAGTGACATATCCGAACCTGTCAAAATACAGGGATATAACAAAATACCAAAAAATACTCCAGGTACAGGACTATTAAATAGCTACAGGGGAAAAGACACAAGGATTGAAATACCCCCGCACAGATACTATGTAATACACCTTGATGTCCAGCTCTGCCAGTAAATCTGAACACGGAACCCTGTATCCTTATATCATCTCCAGGTTCTTTCTGGCAGCAGCCAGTAAAGGCCGTGTCCATACCCCGTATCTGCACGCCTGCTCGCAGTATCCTTCACAGTCGAGGCATAACTCCGGTGGCTTGTTTAAATTAAGGCTTGCATACTTTGTCATAGCCCTTTTCTCCTGCTTTTTTACACTGAAATAATAATTATACCTCAGTATCTTATTCACCGGGAAATGATGCGGGCAGGCAGCCTCACAATCATTGCAGCCTATGCGGCATATGGTATGACCAAGATGCTTGCTGAAGCCATTAAGTACTGATTTATCATTTGCTGTTAGCTTCTGGCCTGATAACTGCAGCATATTATCAACTTCATCGAAATTCTGAAAATCCCAGAGTGTTGTATGGGCCAGGGGATTTGAAAGTACGTACCGCGAAGCAGCTTTTTTCAGATCACCCCCGGCACTTATTCCATACTTTGCAAAGAAAGTCCCGGCCTGCTCTTCCATCAGTTTGTACTTATCATAATATGCCTGCAGGAAAGCATCAGCTTCTTTCCCCTCATCAGCCGGTTTAGTCATTCGTTCTTCAAAAATGTTAAAAATATGTACCGGGTTCGATTTCATTATCATTGTGGCTATCCCCCGCTTATCGCACGCCTCAAGTATCTTTTCCGCAATCCCCGCATTCGCGAAATTGTAGGCAAGGAGAATAACATCGAAGCGTCCGTCTTCGATGGCAGACATAAGAATGGTGTCTAAGCTTTCCTCGGTATCATAAGCCCAGTTGTTACCATGGCATGATACTCCAACATGCCTCACCCTGCCTTCCTTTTTCAACTGTTCCATTGCCGAATGAAAGGCCTCATCCTTTAGTATCCTGGAATCTTCTGCAGAATGAATCTGCATACAGTCAATATAATCGGTCTGAAGCCTTTCCATGGCCTGGTAGGAACGCTCCAGGACTTCTTTCTTCGGGGGAAATTCCTTTTCAGTATACAGCTTGCTGTTTATGAAAATCTTGCTGCGGTCAAAATCCTGGAGAACACGCCCGATGATTCTCTCACTGTTCCCGTTCATATATGTTTCTCCGGTGTCTATCAGGTTCACACCCCTTTCAAGCAAAGCTCTCAGAACAGCTTCATTTCCGGGGGCCCCGCAGCTGAAATCAGATACCAGAAAACCCGTATCGCCAAATTTGCGGTACTCCCTGATGGAAGGAGGCTCCTTGATTGTATCTGCATTACCTGCAGCAAATGATCCTGCTGATGCCAGACCCGCCCCCAGTGTACCTAATGTGGTTCTGGTGATAAATTTCCGGCGATTGAATTTTGATGCTTCCATTATCTTTTTTTTTAATACGCGCTATAGAGCGTCTCTGCGTTTGTCTTTACTTCTTCCCTACCGTCACCCTTATGGTATTCACTTTTTTGCTGTAGTAAATAATCCCTGCCAGGTTACCTGGTAATTCCAATACCACGTGGTAAAAACTATCATAGCCCTGTTGCCAAAGAGTGGAAATATTGATATCAGGGTATTTTTTTACCAGACGACGCACATCCATCCTGGCCAGGTCAAAATTATAGGAGTCGGGCAAGCCAATCAGGGTGTTTTTAACCACACCACCTTCTTCAAGGTTTTCCCAGGTATCATTTTTCAGGCAGCCCTTTGTACTTTCAACAAGATCATTTACCAGTAAATTACAGTATCTGTCAATAAGCTCCCTTTCATCGTCCTGGGCATTTAAGGCAGATGAGATAACAATTATCGAAAAGATTACCAGTGCTTGCTTCAATTCTTTATGTTTTTGCCTTGCAAAATAAGTAAAAGTGGCAAATAATTTAACAGATTACCCTGGAGCTTATAAGCAAAATATACTATTTTTGAACAGGTTTTTCAGAATACCGGAAATAAATAAAAACAGTACATATGAAACTTTCTTTAAGTATTAAGGCAATAGCCCTGTTACTGGCAATGTCAGTTCTCTTTGCCAGTTGTGCAAGTACAACCATTATCCAGTCTGACCCCCCGGGAGCAAAGTTGTATCTCAACGGCGAACCTGTTGGACAAACCCCTTATACGTATACAGACACAAAGATTATCGGAAGCACTAACACCGTTATGTTAACCAAGGAAGGCTATGAAGATTTTATGGCCAGTTTCTCAAGGGATGAAGAAGTTGATGTCGGAGCTGTTATCGGCGGAATATTTTTTCTCTTCCCCTTCCTGTGGACAATGAAATACAAGCCCTTCCATACCTACGAGCTGGAAAAGAAATAGAGTCTATTATCGCTGCCAAAAATATTACATTTTTGTCAGCCACCGGTTTAGTTATCCTCTGAACCTCACAAGCTCAGTAAAATATTTTATTTTTACTGTCACATATATTAACTAAAGCCAAAGAGAGATGAAATATCTGTTTATTTTTTCTGTCATTGTCCTTCTTTCCGCTGTATCTTCTGCCCAAACCGGGAAAGTCTACGACAACCTTTCTTTGCAGAGTGAAATCCTTGACGGGGAACGCAAGTATGCAGTATACCTGCCACCCGATTACGAAATATCAGAAAGGAGCTACCCGGTACTCTACCTTCTCCACGGTGCCGGAGATAACCAAACCGGCTGGGTGCAGTTCGGAGAGGTGCTGCATATAGCCGACGAAGCAATAAAAGCCCGGTGACAATTAATAATTTCCATAACATTAACTTGTCTTTAACAGCTTTTAACCAATATATAACTACTTAATTACCAGTCTATATTTAATTTTACTGTAAAATTTATCAAAATCTAAATCTTACAGTTATGAAATTTATGTTTTACACCCTTTTGTTGCTTTGTATAAGTATAGTCACTCCCGGCCGGTCAAATTCAAATATTGGACATATTGATATGAATGAGATCCTGGATAAACAAAAGCGGCTGCAGGAGTTTGAGCAGAATGCAAATTCAACACTGCAGCAGAGAAACAGGGAATTAATGCAGCCAATCTATTCAAAGATTATGGAGGGAAACAAAGAGGCGTAAAGTACACAGGGTTCTTGCCATATACGCCGGTACTGCCTTTATTATCCTTGAAGCAGCGGATATTATTTTCCCGAGGCTGGGATTTCCGGACTGGTCCGTTAACCTTGTTTATATTTTCTGATTCTTGGAGCCATCATTACCCTTATTATTTCCTGGATCTACGACATCACACCCTCCGGAATAGTGAGAACTGATGAGTTGCCACCTGACCAGCCGGGCACAGGAGCCGATGGGAATACTCAAAAAAGACAGAGAGCCAGCAATATAATTATTGGCGTTCTCATTGTTGTTGTTGGCATTCTTATGTACCCGAAAATATTCAAAAGAGATGGTTTCCCACTGGCCGGTGCACAAAAAAACTCAATTGCAGTATTGCCTCTAAAGACCATTGGCAACCAGGCCGACCTTAATTTTCCAGCCAGTGGCCTTGTCGAAACACTGACTTATATCTTAACAAAGATCGGTAATTCACAACAGGTATTCTCAGTAATCCCTGCCAGCGAAGTCATGGAATCAATTACTGCCATGGAAGCCAGTGCATATCATTGCAAAGGGTGATCTGAATAATAATCTGCTAACTGGCAATATATGGAAATTTGAAGCAAACAATGTTATGGATTTTGGATTTGGAACAGCACAAAATTATCTATGTGACGGTACCAGTGTCTTAATAGGTGATCGAAGGGTATTTGTTGATGTAGCTTATCATCCGGAATCTCTGTTTTATCCCAATGTTATCGATATTGCAAAAAAAAACGGTAAAATATACCTCGGAGGTATTTCCCGGGATTCAATTTCCATACAGTCATACCACAACATTTAATGGCATGCTCAGTGGAGGAATGGAATTCCCAATGATTGCAAATAATTGTGATGATAATGATACAACTTTTATGATCCTGATGACCTTCCATGAAATATGCCATAATTATCTTTCCTTTATGATGGGCATTAACGAAAAGCGATATCATTTCATGGACGAGGGAATTACGCAATTTTCTACTATTAAATTTCTATGAGATCAATATCATTCAGACTTCTATTCTGACAGCAGTTTTTCGACCCACATGTTCGGAATATATGATGCATATAGTGATTTATGTGTTTCAACCCAGGATAATAGCTCCCTTTATCATTCATATGCCCATACCAATGAGAGCAATTTATTTTATCAATACCTTGTAAAATCAGTGGTTCCGTATATGTTATTTACGAAGATGATAGGGGAAGACAAGTTTCTTTTTGCTCTTAAAGAATTTAGTAAAAGATGGCAGGGGAAACATCCCAAACCAGGAGATATTGCATTAACAGCCGCAGCTACTGATTCTTCTATTAAATATGTCATTTCTATTGCTGCAGCTGACCAGAGCGAAATTGCCAGGCAGGCTGAAAAAAGTGATGAATTCAGGGCTATGTTTGTTGAAACGATGAATAACAGATATTTGAATGGCCCAGTTAAAGGACCAGGTGGGGAGGAAGCACTTCAAGAGCTAATGGCAAATTCTGACAAATATGATCTTGTAAAGCATGCCGGGAATCTTTCAGAAAAGGCACTTTTAATAATTGGTGGCTGGAACGACCAGGCTTCTACTCTTGAAGGACACGTTTTTCCATTGATCAGGGCTTTACAGCTGCAAGGAGTTGAAAGAGTGGAAAAAAAAGTAATATTAGATTCAGATCATTCCTTCGAAGGTAAAAGAAATGAACTTGCAGATGTGATCGTTAGGTGGTTGAAAGATCATCATCCATGCAAAAATTAAACTGCATCAGCAGGCGAATATATAATAACAAGGTTGGGAATAAATTACAAATAATAAATAGTTGGTAGGATTATTCCTATATATAACCGGAATACCATGTCTCGCATAAAATTGCTAAAAAATTCAGGGGAATATATCATACATGCACAATCCGTTATAAAAATTGGGATTATAATAAGGAGGGTGTCTGTTTCATTACCATTGTCACAAAGAACAGGGTCAAATATTTTGGAAAACCTGTTGAAGGTATAATGCACCTTTCTAAATAGGGTCTTTTGCATGTCAGAGGTGGATAGAGATTCCTGTTCATTTCCCATATGTTGAATTGGATTCATTTATCATCATGCCTGATCATGTTCATGGGATAATAATAATTGAATCACCACAAAAAGGTAAATCATCGAATGGTGCATTGGTTACAAACAAATCCCATTGTTCAGCACCTGAAGGGACGCCCAGATTGGGCGTCCCTTCAGTGAAATCATCAAGGAACCCGGCTCATTGGGGGTGATAATTAATCAATATAAAAGGATCTGTACTATTAATATCCGTAAAAGCAATCCAGATTTTTCCTGGCAATCCCGGTATCATGATAGGATTATCCGGAACTGGGATGAATACCACAGAATCCGCAAGTACATTCTGGAAAACCCAACATATTCCAAATAAATTTGAATACAACCTAAAATTCCATTATTTTTGCCGCACAAATTTTGGCCCCATAGTTCAAGGGATAGAACGGAAGTTTCCTAAACTTCAGATTCAGGTTCGAGTCCTGGTGGGGCTACAAATAAACATTACAATCCCTTAACCATCAACAGGTTAAGGGATTATTTGTTAAACAAATGGTAAACAACAGTAATGGGTATTAAGTTCTTTTCCTTCTTTTTCTAACAATCCGGGTGCGTTTGCTTCGTTTCTTTCTCT
>Ga0190358_1000343_pt1 | contig 14565 bp, 19 predicted proteins | sample 48721812_MG_FD_161666 | JGI IMG/M metagenome (GOLD analysis project Ga0190358, IMG submission 161666) | Hydrothermal vent microbial mat bacterial communities from Southern Trench, Guaymas Basin, Mexico - 4872-18-1-2_MG | ecosystem: Environmental > Aquatic > Marine > Hydrothermal vents >... | reverse complement strand
CGGGCTAACCACCCACAGAAACAATAAAGAGTTATCCGCAGAAATGCTACGCACATCCAACGCACCCAACTTGTCAATAGTTAGTGTTTCATAATGTTTGTTTAATTTCCCATTTAAAATACTTGTTTTTGCTAAACTTTCTTTTGATTTATATTGCCAAGCTGGATCGGCATAAATTATATCATATTTCATCTTACTATATTTTTAAGTTAAAAACGGGCATATAACAATGTATATAGCCCATTGCTCCGTAAACTCCGCAACGATGCCATATACTCACCTTTATGCGCAATTAACTATTAGCAATATTTCACGGTATTCTTTTCTTTGTATAAATATACGTTCTTCAACAGTTCCGTCATACTCTTTACCTCTGTCAGTCATTAATAGTTTCTCACCTTTTAATGGTATCGGGTAGTTCTTAGGGTAATCTAGAGCTATTATACTTTCACCATCTTCTATAAATTTCACTACTATAAACTCAGTCATAATTATTTGATTAAAGCGCATAACAATATATAAAATTAATACGCTGTGATGGTCAGCACTTAATTTGAAAATTTGTGGTAAGCGTACTAACCTTATACTTACCGTTATAGCTAAGGAAAACTACAACAATAATTCTTTTCCGTAAACTGAATGATAAAAATTTTGCATCGTATTTTTTAATCTAACTGTTAAGATTATTAACACAATCCTCACATATTTCATTTTCGCACGGCTCACCGCACAATTCACATGGATTTTCTTTGTCAAATGGATTGTCTAATTTGTAGTCATCGTAATTCATAATTCTTTTTCTTTTTTTTGAATATATTTATATAATTTTTTTCTATCCAACGGCAAGTCAGCACTATATTTTTTAATTAATGCCTGCCCCTCTTGATATTTGCAGTCGTTGAAAATATATTTTGCTACGCCCAACAAAAAATTTTCCTTGAACGTTCGCAATTCTTTGATTTCTTTTTCAAGTCGCCTTATTTTCCGAAGACAAATTTCTGCACTGAATTCTTCCATAATTTTGATTTTAATAATTTTGCGATAAAACTTTGATATTCAGCATGCAATTCTATTAGAAAAACATTGTTAAATTTCGCCAAATGATGTGAAATTGTGCTTCTGTCTTTCTTGACTTTGTCGGATATTTCTTGCTGAGTGTAACCGTTTAGCGACAATATCTTGTACATCACAATCCTCTTGTCAATTTCTTCCCAATGTCTGTTTTTGCCAACCAAAGATTTTTGATTGATTTTCATTTCAAGTGAACAATAATTGAAAAAATCGTCAAAATCTATTGCCCTCTTGAAATTCGATATTTTTAATTCATTGTAAGTCATATTTTCTGTTTTGTTTTACACTACAAAAATAAACTAAATAATTTACACATACAAATGTTTTAGAACAGTTTTAGAAGTGCTATTTACCTTTTTATTTTTAACTAATTTCTTTGAAGTCAATTTTTTTCTTTTCATAATTATTTTGTTTTTATTGATTTATATTAAAACGGCAATCCTTCTTGAGTCCCATCTTTTGTTGTTTCGTTTTGTTGCAATTGTTCTGCAAAATTTGGCAGTTGAACATCAAAATCACATTCCAACTCGTAATATCTACCCTGTACCCCCTTTCGAGTTGTTTGTCTCGGAGTGCCGAATATTCTACGCAACTCTCTTGCTAGTTGATGAAATGAAATTTTTACAGGATACAAATATTTTTCAATTAACATATGAATATCCGTTGTTGTGTACTTTTGTGTTATTCCATCTTCAGAAAAATATTTAAGTAAAATATCTCGTTCTTTTGAAATTTCTAAGAATTGTGAACTATTACGAAAATCTCTTGTCTCTTTTTGATGTTGATTTAACTCTCCAATTTCTGGACAACGTAACATTAAGGCTTTTACTTGGCTCCAAATGTGATTTGTATCAATTTTTTTTGTGTATTTTTTCCAGTCAAATTTATCAACTTTTAAAATTATCCAACGTGTATTTTTTTCGTCAGCTAAAATATTGATAAGATTTGTCGTTCCAACGAAAGATGCTATACGTGTCATCTTAGTCTCTGTACGTGCGTACGGCAGTCTTTTATTTACACTACTTTTGGAAATATAGGCTTTCAGTTTAGCTACTTCTTTTTTTGAAAGCTGGTCGAGGTCATCAAAATTTATCGTCAAATATCTTGATAATGCGATTATACTATCCTTATCATTAAGATTAATAGGCTCATCGTAATATAGTCCTTTTGGAATCAACCATTCCCAAATTTTCGTTTTTCCAATTTCTTGCTTTCCAAACAAAACAACAACCATTCTATTAGTGTAATCTTCTTCAATTGCAGTTCTTAATGTGCGAACTAAGTGTTTTTTGAACATTTTTTCAAAATATCTTCTATCTTCATCTTCTGAAATCGTTATGCAGTCACACAATTGCTTAATATAATCTACTCCATTCCATATCGGCAAACTATCATAGAATTTCAAAATCGGATTGTGCATCTCAATTATTTTGTTGCTCATTATCATTTCGTGAATTTTGCTTTTTGAAATAGATTTTATGTAATGATTATTTTCCATTTCAAAAACTATGTCGCTCAATAGCAATTCTATTTCGGAACTCCACTCTTTTTGTAAATCAGACTTATATTCAACTATTCGTGTAATTAGATTGTATCTAATTTTCAAATTCCATTCTTTTTTGATATCAAATAATGCCTGCCACTTTTTATTGAGAAATGGTTTTTCGGTTTTTGTTTTTTTTTTCGGAACAGAAACTGGAGTTATTTTGTATTTTTTGCTTAATTCTTTTGCACAAGCCGAAAAGTCTCCGTTGAATTGAAGAATTGCTCTGACGGCAAACATTGAGTATGATTGCTCGGGCTCAAATGGGTCGGCGTTTGAAGAAAAAACATAAAATTTATTTTTTCCTACTTTTCCAAAAGTTGCAGATATACCCTTAGTTTTACCTGGACGTCTCCAGTTTTTTTCTCTAACTTCCGTCCAACCTGCATCTTTGAGTAATGATTTTGTTTCGTGTATTGAATTTGTGTCATTATTATATGCAGTTCCTGGTTTTTCATTGTGAATTATTTGATGTTTATTTTTTGTTGAATTACTGACAAATTCAACTTCTGCAACTGCTGGGCGCTCGTCAAGTGCTCGGCAAACTTCAAGTAATATCTCTCTGTCCTCTTTTGAAATTGTTGGGACTTGCAAAATATCTCCCTGCAAAATATCATCGTAATACACAACGTAACCGCCACGCCCACGAGTTTCAACAAGAGTTTCATATTTTGATTTTGAGTTAAGTCGCTGTGCTAACTTCTGGTTGCCAGCCACAACTTCATCACACTTGTAATATATATGATAGCCACCGCTCGGTGTGTTTATAATAGGAAAATTTTCGAGTTCAAAATTATCAGAAATAAAATTAAATAATTCTTTCGCATCTCCAAAATGATTGTCAATATCTATTACCTCCAAGTTATCAACTCCGCATATCACACCTACTCTCGAATTAGCAACCAAATCAAAATCAATCTTTTCAGTTTGATATTTTTTCCATCTGTAAATAGCTGGGCTTTTGTCGTTTTCTTTAACTGGCAAAAGATTGAAATTCTGATGTAATTGCTGTATATTGTTATAATAATTTTTCATTAAAAGTTATTGTTTTTTTATTTTGCATCAATTTTTCGACCATTTCACAATTTTTTTGTTGATAAAATTCTAACATTACAGGATTTTTAAATGCTAATTTTACAACAAATTGAAAATCTTCTAAAGTATTCAAAATAAATGCAAAACCATAATTATCAGATACTTGCTTGCCAAATTCAAGTTGATTTTTAATGTGCGAAACTTGATGAGTTGAGCCCATTGCTTTCAATTCAATAGCAATTAACACCCCCTTGTGCCACAACATCAAATCACTTGCCCCAACGGTCATTCCCATAGCAATTCGTGTGCTGTAATGTTTAACATTTACAGCAGAATTGTTAATCTCGAACAACATATCCTGCAGTTCGGGGTAATTCTGTCCGAACCACACGACACATTGATATTGTAATTGTTTTTCTGTCATAATTAAAATGGTAAATCTTCATCGTCATCATTAAATACTTTACCTCCTGCAACGTCATTATTAGTTCCTGAAGGATCGAATTGTTCGATTATAGCATTTCCAAAAATAGGTTGACTTTTTTCTTCTTCTTCGGTCATTTTGTCTCGTTCTTCTTTAGAAAATGACTGCTTAATCATATGGGTCGCCCATTCTTTCGCTGCTTTCATTTTGAAAGCAATAAAATTTACATATAAATTTTTACCGTCTTTGGAAGGTTTTATATTATTTAACTCAATGGGAATAAAAATTCCTTTTGTTCCTTTTTTTGTAGTCATAAGAACATGCTGAAATGCCGACAAATTGATATTCATTTTAAAATAGCTCATAAATTTTGTTTTTAAATTGTTAATAATTTGGGTTTGTAAAATTAATATAAATATTTTAATTTAGTAATGTTATACAATAGTTTTAAAAGTGATTAAAAGTTACTAACATATCTTAATGCCTTTGAAATTGTAGACGAAGACCAGTTATTTTTTTTTCCAAAATTTTGAATTTCTTGTTTTCCTCCGCGATAATATAATTGTCGCCAAAACCAAGATATCTTGTAACCTCGTTCTTTCGTGTACTCATATAACTCGTTGACGTGCATTGTTTTAGTACTACGTTTCGGAGTAATAATTTTTAACTCAACTTTCTTTGCTTTTTTTTGCGGATATTTAAAACCACAAAATGGGCAAATACTGTAACTTGCTAATATTAGACGGCGACACCCTTCTTCGATGAATCCAATTCCTTGAAGTTGTTCATTTTGCGGTGTATGTCCACATTTTTTTAACGGTGGAACTCCGTTCGGCTTACTTTCATTGTGCCACAAGTTCCATTCTCTCGGTTGTGAATAAGTGCCTAATCTTTGAATATTCGCTCCAAAATCTAATATGTTGAAATGTGTTTTATTTGGCGAAATTCTACTCCCTCGCCCTATCATTTGCAAAAATAGTCCAGTTGACAAGGTAGCACGATTAAGTATAATCGTCTGCAAGGTCGGGTCATCGTATCCAGTTGTCGCTATAGCGGCGTTCACAAGAACTTGATAATCACCTTTTTTATGTTGCTCAAAAATTTCTTCTCTTACTCCTGATAATCTTTCAAAAGTCGATTGACATAGTTCGTATTTTTCAAGCTCATCAAGATATTTTTGTTTTTTTGCGTTACTATCTATTTTTGGCACTTTCGGCTTATTTACATTCGAGACGATATATTTTACTGATATTCCATTTTTCTCAAATTCTAATGCGGTCATAATTGTATGCGAAATATTTACACAAAAAACTAATGTTTTTGTTTTGGGAGTGAATTTTTTCCAATTTTCAACAACGCCAGAATATAATTTTGTGCTGTTGAATTTCTCGAACATTGCAGAAGTCTTATAATCTCCTTTTGATTTATCAATTTGAATATTTTCAAAATCTTGAATATCTGCCAACGAAAATAATTGAGCATCAACAAGAAAATCATGGTCAATTAGCCATTGGACATCTACGCTTTCATAGATATATTCATAATCAAGTCCTAACTGTCGCATCTTACCACTTCTTATCGGAGTTGCCGTGAATCCGATTACATATTTATCTTTCAAAAGTTCGTTTTCAAATAAATAATTGAACTCCTGTTTGTGTGCCTCGTCAATTATTATCAAATCAATATCCTGTATGAATTTTTGCCAGTAATCTAATTTAATTCTGCGTCTCAAAGTTTGAGACATAGCGATATAGACATTATAATTCTTATTGTAATGATTTATCCCAGCTGAAATATTATAGGTGCTTATCCCTACTTTTTGCAGCGTCCCTCCAGTTTGAGTTAATAATTCAACTCTATCTGTCATTATTAGAACTTTTTTATTTTTGTCGGCAACAGATTTTGAAATGACCGAAAAGATAACAGTCTTCCCTGCTCCTGTCGGAGCTTGAATTAATATATGTTTCCCTTTTTTAGAAAAAAAACTTTTGATTTCGTCAATGACTTTTTGTTGATATTTGCGGAGTTGTATCATCTGAAAACGTTATATAATCTTTGAATTGTTGCCTGATACCCCTCATCGTTTTTTACGAATTTTTTCAAGGCATCGTATTTTTTGATATTGTATTTTTTTTGCTTTATCTTTACATGATAATCTTTTGCAAATTTTTCCAGGTCTAGCAATAAGTCATCATTATATTTTTGATTTCCATCAAGAATTGAAAGACAATTGTATATGATTTTATCTTTTTTGTTCATATAATTCGCATTTTGAATTTATTATACTTGGATTTTGAATAAATTGTCTTGAATATTCACAAAAATCATTCTTTAAAAAATGACAGTCTTCGCAACTGGTAGGAATTTTTGTTGAAAAAACAACCTCAATATCAACTCCGACTTTTTTAGAAAATTTTTTCAAAGTTTTCATTGTGCAGATTTGTCTTTCATTAACCATCTGTCCAATATATTGTGGAGAAACTCCGACTTTTTTCGCGAACTGATTTTTTTTCAATTCACTTAATTCAATTAGTTTTTTTAGCTCTTTATTCATTTTGTTTCTATTTTGATTTTTATTATTAATAATGGAAAAATACTTTGCTCATGGCTTTCAAAATATAATGATGTAACAATCTCAGGACAACTGTAGTATTCATGTATCTTGCTGTTTTTTTGTTGATATGCTATATTTTTATCGACAACAATGTATTTTTGCTGATAGTCTGTTATTAGCAAATAATCATACACATATAGACGAAAAGGCATATAAAGATAATTATTTTTGTCAGTAGAATAAATTTTAAATTCGTACAATTCAACATTTTTTCCTGTTAATTCTCTCATTACAGGCATTGATTGACTGGTTAGAAATGCCGAATTGTCTTGCAGAAAAATACGCATATCGTAATTTGTACCTGTATTTAATCTAATTTCTGCGTTTTGACTCCACGAAATAATAACTATATTTCCGTTATCGGAGACCTTTAATTTTTGCCCAAATATCAATATCTGGGCAAGAATTAAGATTGTAACTGTTAAGATTATTTTTTTCATAGTGCAAAATTAAATTAAACTATTTACAAAAAAAATGTTGTGTAAATAGTTTAAAAGTGATATTTATTAGGTTTTAAAATTCAGATATTGCTATTTCGACACATTTGTAAAATTCTTTCCAATCATTAGCTTCAAAAGTTTCAATTATCAAGTTCCCTAATTTAGCACGATCCAATATTGCGTTCTGAATTTCAGGAATAGCCTGAACAACTTTATAATCAAAGCCCCTAATTTCAGGTTCAAAAAGATTTTCGGGCGGATATGCAACAATATACACACATTCATCGACACCCATGCACATCATTTCTGTTTGAATTTGCCAAAAATCTATATGTTTTGAGTCAAATTCTTTTTCTATTCGTTGCATAAAATTACTCCAAGATGTTGGACACTTAATTTCAATCGCGTAATTTTTGTCGTCAGAAGCTGTGATTTTGCCATCGGGAGAAGCTCCGAGAAAATCAAAATCAGGGTGTTGGATAAATCCAATTTCCTGAACTTCTACTTTGTTTTTTTGTTCAAACATCAATTTCACAACGTCCTCATTTTCACTACCATAACGCATTGAAGCCGTTGAAGCAGTACGCACGACATACCCCTCTTTTCGTTCCATAGCTTTTTCGTAAATATACGTCAAAGAACCGTCTCCAAGTCGTAGAATCTTAGTTGGGTCGCTCCAATTTTTTTTGGCAACACTTCGGTTTGACGACATTAAATCTTTGATTTTTGAGCCTGTAAAACACCCTCTGCGTTGCTCGAACCATTCTGACGTTTTTTGCAACCCTTGCTCTATTGGTACTACAACGTTGATTTTTGCTTCTAATTCTTTAATTTTATCTTCAAAATTTATCATTTTAAGTCCTCCCAAATTTTTGTGAAAATTTCTGAATAATTTTTTTGTTTATTTTTAGGAATTGCATCCCAAATTTCTGTGAGTTTCAAACGCAAGGGGTGGAATGTGTTGATATAGCTCGTAAGGTCATTTCCATTTATCAATGCTTTACCATCACTTGTTGAGGGATATTTTTTTCCATTAACAACGGCAATTTTTAATCTAACAGCTTCCATTTCATACAGATAAGCCCCAACTCCGAATTTCGTTGCAGCTCTCTTAAACGCATCGGACGCTTGTCCTTTGATTTTCTGATAATCGGACGGCGTACCTACATTACTATGTACAACCGTTTTTCCATCAATATTTGCGGAAATTTCGCATATTATCCCTTCTCCATTGGTCTCTATCAGACTATCTGACCAGCTATCAATTCCAAGCACGGTATTAAGCCTTTCGGCAACTTGACGAGCGTCAATGTATGCTACACACATAGCAACGCCACCTTTTGTTGTTTGAACTTTCCACTTGTGAGTGGAAATTTTTTGTCCATTTGCCCCGATTTTTTGAAATGGAGCTGATAATTTTTCAAAAATTGTTTTCATAAGGTTTTTTTTACAGACCGCCAACAACTCGCCAACGGTCTTAATCAACCAACAGGAGACCCCTCTCCTGCTGGTTAAAATATTTCGTTTATTTTTTCTTTTATTTCAATAATTGCGTCATCAAAATCAGTTCCACCCTCAATGACGACTTCATTATTATTACTCCATTTAGCTGTTTTGTTATTATTTCTAACAACAATAGACAGCGTCTCAGAATCCATTCTAGCAGGGTTAGCTGAATGGTTTTTAAGTCTGATTTTTACAGATTTTCCATTTATCTCACCAACTCTGTAATTTAAACCGCTCCATTTGTATTCTTTCATTAAAAAGCTCCATATTTCGCTTTCTAAATTCTCACTTTCTATTTCAGAACCTTTAATTTCTCTTTCGTCAACATTTTCAAAATCACCTTCTTCCTCGATTTCAAAATAATCGAGACTTACGAATCCATCTTCTGGGTCATAAACGTCAATTAAATCGAACTCATCTTCCTCTAACATTTGCTCATTTAAAGAATAAATATCAATTTTTTCTTGTAAGTAAACAAAAGTACTTTCGGTTTCAGAAAAACTTTCAGCGAAGTTTTTGAACTCAAAATTCGCATCTTCTAAATTGTCAAAAACTCCTAAATCTTCTCTTTCCTCTGTATAATCACATTCTGCGAAAACTAAATATTCTTTAACTTCTATTTTCATAATTTTGAGTTTTTTTATTGATTTAATTATACTACAAATATAAACTAATCTGTTTACCTATACAATACTGAAAAACATACTTTTTATTGTTAAATATCACTTTTTGGTGTAACTGCCATTAAATCAGCGTTTTAACTTAAAAAAGTTTTTTCATGCTCTACAATATACAAAAAAATGATAAATATCACTTTTACCTCAAAAACACAACACAACTCATTACAGGTCATTACAGCTCATTACAGGAAAAAGCTTAAAGTAATACTTTAAGTGTAATGAGCTTATCCCAACGTGAATCAATGTTACAGCAAAAACATTACGCAAAAACACCAAAAAAGAAAAAGAAAATCATATTACAATTTTGCGGAGTTCAGCATCTCAAGTGCCTATTCCCTATAGCTATAGTATTAATATAATATTTATTAATATTTTTTAATTCTCTGTAATGTTTTCTTCTGTATCACGCATTTCCCTAAGGCTCAACGGCACAACAGAACTTTTTTATTTCTGTAATGACCTGTAATGAGTTTTACGTAACTGGTTGATAATCAACATACAAAGTCATTACAGCTTTCTGTAATGTTTTTTTTTGCTGTAATGACTTTTTTTTGTATATTTGCAATATGATTGAATTGAAAAAAATATTAGTACATAACTTAGACAATCACTTAACATCAGATTTTAGAGATTTTATTGAACTTCAAGACGATTTAAAATTAAGAACAAAAGAACAAATAGAAAAGCTTAAAAAACGTATCATTAAAGTTGGTTTTAAGTATGATTTTGTTGTTTGGGAGAATAAAGACGGGAAGAAGTTTATAATTGATGCACACGCAAGAAAAGAGGTTTTAAATTCATTATTAAATGATGGATTTGAAATTCCACCAGTTCCTTATACTAGAATTTCGGCAAAAAATATAGAAGAAGCAAAAAAAGAAATTTTGTTTTTTAATTCAGAATATGGGGCTATTAACAAAGAAAGTGATTTTATTAATAAAAATTTCGATATAAAAGTAGATTTTAATATTGAAATACCAGAATTATTAGAACTCGAAAATATAAAAATTGACGACAAAGAAGAAGAACTTAATATAGAATTTGAATTTGCAGAAGAATTAGGAATTGAAAGAGAATATTTATTAATTACTTTTGCAAATAAACAAGAATATGAAGAAGCAATAAAAATTTTTAATTTGCAAATAGTAGAAGAAAAAACACATAATAAAAAAGAATTAAACGAAAAAGGAATACAAAAAGTAATTAAATATGAAAATTTGCGTTCCTTCAAAAAATAGAGCAGGGAAAACTCAAACCCAAAGGATATTAAAGAATGCTATATTTTTCGTTCCGAAAGATGAGGTAAAACTATATAAAAATAAAATAAAAAATAAAATTATAGAAGTACCAAAAAAATATAATGGAATAACAAAAACCCGAAATTTTATTTTAAAAACTTATCCGAATGAAAATATTTTATTTATTGATGATGATACAAGACAAGCTGGTTATTTTGATGAAGGTAATAGAATAAGTTTTTTTAAAGATGATTTTAATGATATTTTAGAAAAAGAATTTAATAGACTTTTTCAAGTTACAAAAGAATTAGGCTTTAAAATTTGGGGAGCAGAAACAGGAGGGAGTAAATTTGCAAATCATAGTTTAACTCCGTTTTCTTTTCGAGGAGTAATAAATTGTTCATTTTTAGGTTTAATAAATGACGGCGAATTTTATTTTGATGAAAATTTTGAGGTAAAAGAAGATTACGAAATTTTATTAAGACATTTTAAAAAAAAGGGGGGACATTTAAAAGTAAGACATTTTTTTTGGAGTGTAAAACATTGGAATAATCAAGGAGGTTGTGTTGATTATCGGACTGATGAAATGGAAAAAAATTGTATCGAGAAATTAAAAAAAAGATACCCTTTTATGATAAAAAAAAGTAATTTTCAAAATGAACATCAAATATCAATAAAATGGGATTAAGAAAAGATTTAGATAAAATTAGTGTTCGATTTATTTATTATCTAATATACAATGAAAAAGTATTATATGTTGGGACAGCAAAAAAACCAGTAAATAGATATAAAAATCATATTAAAAAAATTAAAGAAAATAATCCAGCTCCTATTTATCAATATTGTATCAAAAATAAAATAACGCCAAAATTAAAAGTAATATTAAAATTAACGACAACTTATAATCAAGCAGAATTGATTGAAATAGAACATATAAAAAAACATCAAGATACTTGTTTAAATTTTTATAATAATCCAAACAAAAAGAAAGTTAAAAAATACATGATTAAAAATAAAAAACAACGAAAAAACAACGAAAATGCCGAATCCTCAAAATATAATAAATAAGGGGTTTGATAAAAATCCTCAAAATATCAACAAAAAAGGAAGACCTTTAAAAATTTATAGCATAATAAAAGAATTAGGATATAGTAAAGATGATTTGAAAACGGTATTTGCAGAATTACCATTTTATACAATTGCTGAATTAACTGAAATATCCAAAAAAAAGAACACACCAGCAATCGTAATTGTTGTTGCGATGGCATTTAAAAGTGCTATTGAAAAAAATGATTATTCAAAAATAAAAGAAATTATTGAACATACAATAGGAAAACCGCTCCAGCAAAAAGAAGTATCACAAACAACAGAATTAACTCTTTCCGAACAATTAAATAAAGTAAAGAAAATTTCTTTTATTGACAACTCAGTAAATGAAGATGAAATTTAATATTTTTGTATAAATATCTAGCAGACAAACATCTTATTTTTTTATGAAGTTCAATAAAAAATATATTCCTCTTTTCAAGTTAGAAAAATACCCAGAAGTTAGATATATAATTATTGTAGGAGGTCGAGCAAGTGGCAAGAGTACCGTTGTTAGTAATTTTCAACATGATGAAAGTTTTGCAAATGACCATGTTATATTGAACACAAGATTTACGATGTCATCAGCAAGAGATTCTGTGATCGCAGAAATGAACAAAACTTTACAATCGAGAGAAAGTGAAAATATATTTAAAAGTGTTAATAATTCCGTTGTAAATCAATATTCAAATGCAAAAATTATTTTCAAAGGTATAAAAGCTGGGAGTTTATCTCAAACGGCAAATCTTAAATCAATAACAGATTTAAATATTTGGGTTGTTGATGAAGCCGAAGAATTAATTGATGAAACATCTTTTGATGATGCAGATGATAGTATTAGGAGAATTGGATATCAAAATCTAGTTATATTAGTTTTAAATTCTCATCATTTAACGAAAGAACATTTTATATATCAAAGATTTTTTTCAGATAAGGGAGTAAATTGGGGCTTCAATGGGGTAAAAGATAACGTTCTTTATATCCATTCAACTTTTTTAGATAATTGGGTCAATTTATCAAAGTCTTATCAAAATAAAATATTATACTTAAAATCTTTTTACGACAAGTATAAAAATGTTCCAGAAAATGAAATTCCATTGTCGGCAATAAAATACATCAATAAGTATAGATATAACTTCAAGGGATTGTTGAGGTCAAAAGCTGAGGGAGTAGTTTTTAAAAATTGGTCGTTTGGAGGATTTAATGAAAATCTCCCCAGTGTGTACGCTTCTGATATCGGAGCAACTGACCCTGACACACTCATTCGGGTAGCCTTCGACAAAAAGAACGCAAAGGTATTTGTTGATGAAATATTCTATATTACTGAACAGGGAAATAAAGATTATATTAAATTGATAAAGAAAAACCTCACTTTTAACGACTTATTGATTATTGACAGTGCAGCAAAAAAAACAATAATTGACGTAAAAATGGCAGGTTTTAATGTTAAAAAATCAATAAAATATGCAGGTTCTGTTGTTCAAGGAATAAAAAAACTATACAATTATGACATTATTATTACCGATAGGAGCATTAATATCGCAAGAGAATTAAATAGCTATATTTGGATTGATAAAAAAGGAGAATTCCCAATTGATGACAACAATCACACATTAGATCCTTTGCGTTATGCAATAGAATTTTTTGAAAAATACTATAAATAAAAAAAAATAAACTATATTTGTAAAAAATTTTAATATGAATATTTACGATAATTATATAAGAGCAAATAATGCAAATGACGTAGTTGAATATTTCAAAGGCACAGCATTTAATCCAAAAATAGATTATTATAATGGCAGAATGCCTGCTCGACAAATAAAACCCAAATTAACTGATTATTCAGAAAAAGTTTATAATTTCATTCAAAAGATTGTAGATTTTAAATCACAATATTTATTTGGCAAAGGAGTTGATTTTGAGAATTTAGACCCTGAGAATAATATAGGATTTGAAGATTTTGTAATCAGTTGGGAAAAATCAAAATTAACAAATCACTATGTAAAATTAGCAACATCTTTATTTGCCTATGGAGAAAGTGCAGAATTAATTGCATTAAATGACGATGGCTCAATATCTCATATTCCACTTTTAAGAAATGAAACAGATTTTTTTGCTTTTTTTGACAATGATGGAACATTAGCTGCATTTTCAAATTATTTCACAGTAAAAGAGCTGAAAGGAAAAGAAATTGTTGATGTGCCGTATTGCCAAATTTACACTAAGGAATTTAAATATACTTACAAAGATATTAACGGATGGAAATTATCTGAAAATCCTGAACCAATTTTAAAAATGCCAGTTGTTTATTATTCTGCAAAATCAGTAGTTGAAAGAATAAAAAATCAGCAAGATGGATATAATGAACTTGCAAATGAACTTTCAGATGTTAATAGCCAAGCCTCATATCCTTTTTTGGTAATGATAGGAAATGCAATTAACTTACTATTTGGAGGTGAAGACATGGGAAACAAACCCCTTTCAGAGCGTACGACTGCATTTATGGATAAGTTAAATTCTGGAATGATGAAAGGAGTTGTTTTGGACGGAGAAGAGAAAGCAGATTTTAAAATTCTTTCTTGGGATAAAGAGCCGAAAACATTAATGTTTGAATTGGAGAATTTAAAAACTTTGATGTATAAATTCACAAGTGTTCCTGATATTTCATTGGAAAACTTGAAATCAATAACGAATATCTCGGGTTTTGCATTGCAAATTTTATTTTTAGATGCAGAAATTTCAAAAAGTACAGATTTTGGTGTATTTTTTGAATTAAAAAGAGCAATAAATTTACATAAGTATTATGCAAAATTAAATGTTGACGTTAAAGCAGTAACTAAGAGTTTTTTACCGAAAGACCAGGCGGAAATAATTACCTCATTGGCGGTCGCCACAACGTCGGGAACAATGAGCAATCAAACGGCTATT
>Ga0190358_1000340_pt1 | contig 14715 bp, 8 predicted proteins | sample 48721812_MG_FD_161666 | JGI IMG/M metagenome (GOLD analysis project Ga0190358, IMG submission 161666) | Hydrothermal vent microbial mat bacterial communities from Southern Trench, Guaymas Basin, Mexico - 4872-18-1-2_MG | ecosystem: Environmental > Aquatic > Marine > Hydrothermal vents > Microbial... | reverse complement strand
GTTATTGAATTGCCACCCGAAAACAACAAAGAAACACAACAAAACAGGGAAACATCCGACACGACTGAAATTACCTATACCGAAACAATAGGACAAACGGAGGTAAACATATACCCGAACCCTAACGGAGGGCGTTTTACGGTGGTTATCCATAACCCGGAAACCGGCAAAAAAGCATCACTGGCACTCTACACCGCTACGGGGGCTTTGGTTTTGAAACGTGATCTTTTAACAAGCAAGACCGAGATAGACATACGAAACCGTGAAAACGGCCCTTACATGCTTAGCATTGCCATAGACGGAAAACGGAAAACATGGAAAGTCATTAAGCAATAGCCGTTAAGCCGGCTGAAAATATACATACGAGAATGATTAAAAAAATCATGGGAGAGCGAAGCGGTTCCATCTGTGCGGAAATTTTGGAACAGCTTAGTATTTAACAAATCACAAATTTTTAAACAGATGAAACGAACCGTCATACTACTACTCATCCTGCAAAGTTTTATCCGAATGGCCGGACAGCAAACCGGTGAATCATTCATCCTGAACGAACCCATACCGCCAAACCAGACACGCGAATGGATAGCGAGCCGGTATATTGACATGATCCCCGATTTCTCGGCAGCGCCCGAGCCGGGTAAATATGTCAGGGCCGCCATCGACCCGATGATGGTGTTCCCGCCTGACGAAGGGGAAACGGGCGGGCCTTCAAACAACAATACCGGAGGCGTAGTAGGCACATTGCCGGGAAATGTTATGGTATCACCAACAGGAGCAGCAACATACAACATCCCGATTAACCTGCCCCCGGGAGTTGCAGGGGTGACACCTTCGCTATCATTGGCTTACAACAGCCAGGGTGGAAACGGTTTGTTGGGTATTGGATGGTCGTTGTCCGGACTCTCTGCTATTACACGGACAGGAACGACAATATATAACGACGGATTTATTGACGGTGTGGATTTTGATAGTAATGATAAACTGGCACTTGACGGACAGCGGTTAATAGCTGTTAACAACAGCACCGAATACCGCACAGAGATAGAAACATTTACCAAAATAACACCTATGGAGGTGGCTGACGGTTGGCCGAAATGGTTTGAGGTACGAACAAAAGACGGCCGGATAATGGAATATGGTAATACAAATGACTCGCGGATTGAAGCAACCGGAAAAAACAGTGTTTTATTCTGGCTTGTTAATCGCATTAGCGATCGTAAAGGAAATTATATAAGTTTCGAATACACCGAATATAATGGAATGGGTAGAATAAAAAAAATAAGTTACGGCGGAAATAGCAAAACCGGACAGCAACCGTATTATTTTGTTGAGTTCCATTATACAACCGGAAGGCAGGATAAAATCGTATCTTATGTATCGGGAAGTAAAATAGAAATATCTGAAATCCTGACAGATATAACCGTAAAATACAGAAACGAAACAACCGACCTGCAACATTACAATTTAATGTATGACTGGGGAACATATACCCACCTGCTAAATGTTACGCTCTATGATAAAAACGGGAAGCATATTAACCCGACATTGTTTGAGTGGGGTGAAGATAACGCTTCTTTTAACCTTCAAACGACAAATATTCAAAACTCGGAGTATTCTTCAGATTATACCATGGGTGATTTTAACGGGGATGGGAAAACAGATGTTGTCTCTGCATATTATAGTTACGATCAAAGTAACAAAAAGAATTATCATTATTGGACCATAAATTATTCAAGTGGAAACGGCAACTATTTTGATGAACAATACATGGGCGATTTGAATTACCCATATGATGGTGAGTTCGCTTATTTTATATCCGGTGACTTTAATGGAGACGGGCTTGATGATTTAATATTATTTAAATTTCATGATTACGGAGAATACAGTTATTATACTAATCAATACTTATTTTCAAATGGAGAGGGATTTGATATAATACAGGGGTTTCAGGCTAGTATAATGGGAAATTATTATTTAAGAACAGGAGACTTTAACGGTAATGGAATATTGGATGTTTTATTAATTAAAAACATACCTGCTAATGAGAACTCAGACGATTATTATACCTTGTTAACAGCTTATGAGTACGATCTTCAGTCTCATAACTTTAACAGCCTGTTTACAAATCCACCTAACACGGAAGGTTATTCATGGCTGCATACAGACAATGATTTATTTAAAGTTCAAACAGGAGATTTTAACGGTGATGGTAAAACCGATCTTCTTGTTAATATGCATGAATTGGAAAGTACAATTTTTACCGTTGATGAAACTACAAATACTTTGATTGAAATACCCGAACAAAGGTTTGGATTCCCGAACAAATACCATCGGGTATTTACGGGTGATTTTAACGGTGATGGAATTTCTGATATTTTGACATTTGCTTATACAAACCCTGACATTAACTGGGAAATGCATCTTTATAATGGTAAGAATAACTGGGTGCAAATAAATTGTCCATTAACAAGAAACCACGATCCTAATGCCTCATCAAGCGATAACCACTATATTATTTCCGACTATAATGGTGATGGAAAGTCTGATATACTTGAGGTGTTTAATAAGTATAACGGAGGACAAATTGAGGGTTCGTGGTTTAATGTGTTCTATAGCAATGGTTTATCATTCTCAAAAGAAGTAAAGTACTTTGATAACTATGTCCCTTTTTATAGCTATTTCTATCCAAATTTTGATTTTAATGGTGATAGTAAAGCAGATATCTTTTTATTAAATTATTGGTCAAATCCAAAAAAAATATTGTTTTTACATAAAGATGAACAAAAGTATTTAACAAAAAAAATCACCAATGGCCTCGGCCATGAAACACAAATAACCTATAAACCGCTGACAGATAACAATATTTACACCAAAGGCACCGGCGCCGTTTACCCGTTGGCGGATATACAGCCGGCTTTGTACGTGGTTGACAGCGTGCTGGCAAATAACGGTCTCGGCGGAAAAGCCGTAACTTTGTACCGGTACGAAGGCGCTAAAGTTCATCAGCAGGGCAAAGGTTTTCTGGGCTACCGGAAAACGACAACCGTTAATTTCCCTTCTACAGGTAAATCTGTCAAAACCATCAACACATTTCGGTTTAACGAAGATTATTATTTTAGGTGGCTGGAAAACAGCAAATCTTTTGCCGATACTCATGACGATGACGATGTATTGATAAGCGAAACAACCAATAAAGAACCTTTCATAAAAGCATACGCCGATAAACGTATTTTCTTTTATACTCCTGCATCGGTTACGAAGGTTTATCATACAGGCGATGATAACAGCAGTTATGTAAAAACCGTATTGAAAACACAGCATTTTAACGAAGGTGATGACCTTACCTACGGTAATGTGTCATTCTCAGGCACTTATGTGCATTCTGAAGAATTAGATTTAAACAATCCCGTTTCCGATTACGATTATGCCACCGAGTCGGAATTTGTTTACAATTATGATCCCCCTGCTATAGACGATTGGCTTATAAGTCGAATTATCTCACAGACAACACAGGCTAATTCAAAAAATGACCCTACGGGTTCCTCAGATGCGGAAAAGGTAACTTATCTTTACGACGGAAACAGCCCTTATGTAAAGGAAGAAAAGCATATTCCGAACAAAAGCACAGAAATGACAACGGTAAGTTACTATGACTATGATGATTATGGTAATATTTCAAGAACAAAACATGCAGCGCCGTATTTCTCACCCCGGCCACCGGATCGTATAACGGAATATGTTTACAGCCCCGATTTTCAGCACCGTTTTGTTACCGAAACCAAAAAAACAGTTGATGACATTCGTTTTGTTTCAACAACAGATTATTATCCGGAAACAGGGCTTGTTAAAAGCAAAACAGATGTGAACGGGCTGACAACTACCTATTATTATGATGGATTTGGAAAATTGAAAAAAACGATATCTCCCGAAGGTGTAGAGCATCAGGAAGTTTGGAGATGGGCAGGCCAAACGGGTGAAAATCCGCAACACGGATTGTACAAAATGTGGTCTCAGAGTTCTGGAGAAGCACCTGCAACTGTCTATTACGACCAATTGGGTCGTGAATTACGCTCAAAAACAGAAAATTTCAGGAACGAGCCGGTTTATACCGACAAAGAATATAACGATCGCGGGCAGGTGCAACGTACAAGTGCCCCTTATTTTGCAGGTGAAGAAAAACAATGGACACAATACACCTATCTTGTAACAGGTGCCGTTAAAACAATGACTACTCCCGTCAACACTATTAAATATACTTACGATGGACGGACAACCGCAACGGAAAACATCACCACCGGCATCATAACCTCCAAAGAAGTTGATGCCATCGGTAATATGATTAAAGCAACCGATCCGGGAGGAACCATCGAATACACTTATTACAGTTCGGGACAGTTATACACGGTTTCACCGGGCGGAATTACCACAACCATAACGTATGATGCTGCAGGGTTTCAGGAAACACTAAACGACCCTGACGCGGCTACAACTACATACAATTACAACCCTTTTGGCGAGTTGATAAGCCAGACCGACAATCGGGGAAATCAATACGAAATGCTATATGATGCTTTGGGCAGGATAAAAACAAAAACCCTGACAAACGAAAATCAAAAAACAAATTATTATTATGATAACGAAGAAAACGGTTTGGGATTACTATCGAGGGTTGTCGGATGGAATGGTATCAGTACGAATTTCAAATATGATGATTTGTCGCGTGTGACGGAAAAAACCGAAACCATTAACGGCAATGACTATACATACAATTATCAATATGATGTTTTCGGCCGGTTAAAAACCGAAACCTGGCCCACGGGATTTGCCGTGAGCAGGCAATACAAAAACGGATACATGACAAGAGTTCGTCAAACGGCTACCGATAAAACCCTTTGGGAACTCACGGATATTACGGCCCGCGGGCAAGTGAAACAATATAAGCTGGGCAACGGGCTGTTGACAACAAAAGGATTTACCGCGACCGGATTTCTGACAGAAATTGAAACAGGGAACATACAACATCTGAAATACAATTTTGACGAAACCACCGGAAACCTTAACTGGCGCGAAGACCTTAGCGGCGGCATTCATTTGCATGAAGACTTTACGTATGACGATAAACTGAAAAGCCGGCTGGAGACATGGCAGGTTGCAGGGCAAAATTTATATGCCATAAGCTATGCCGACAACGGAAACATCAACAGTAAAACCGGCGTGGGAAGTGGTTTTGAATATGGCACGGGATTGGGTGCTGAACAAGGCGCCGGGGTGCATGCGGTAATACGAATAAATCAACCTGCAACGGATTATCTCAACATGGTACAAAACATACAGGAAATAGACTATACAGGCTTTAACAAAGCGCGCAGAATTATTGTCAGACATCCTGACAAGGGGACATCTGACGGAGATAACGTGGATGAGCAATGGACAATGGATATTGTTTACGGCCCCGACAACTACCGGCGGACAACTACGCTAATTCGTAACCGGGAAGTGGTAAAATCAAAACTTTTTGTTGGTGGCAAACTTGAAGTGGAAACCGATGCCGGCGGCCAAAAACGCTACCTGCATTACATCAGTGGTGGCGACGGACTGTGTGCCATTTACGTAACCGGTAACGAAAACGACAAAGGAGCCGTATTTTACATCCTGAAAGACCATTTAGGCTCATTGTATGCCTTAACGGACGAAAACGGAGATATAGTAAAATACAACGGCCAGCAGCAGGTTTATAGCTTCGACCCCTGGGGCCGCCGCCGCAACCCAACCGACTGGACGTTCAACAATGTGCCCGATGCTAACAATTATCTTATAGACCGCGGTTTTACGGGCCACGAACACCTTGACGAGCTGGGCTTAATAAATATGAATGGCCGTATGTACGACCCGGTCCTGGCCCGCATGTTAAGCCCCGACAACTTTGTGCAGGCCCCCGGCTACACCCAAAACCTCAACCGCTACAGCTATGCGCTGAACAATCCGCTGAAATATACCGACCCGGATGGGGAGTGGATAAATCTTGTAATTGGTGCTGCCATTGGTGGTGCTGTAGGTTACATTTCAGGAAGAGCAGCAGGTTTAAGGGGATGGGATTTAACTTATTATACCATAGCCTCTGCCGGAATTGGTGCTATCTCGGGGGGAATAGGTGGTGCTGTTAGTAGTTCAATTAGTATTGGGGGTAGTGCCATAGTGTCTGGGGCAGTTAGCGGTGCAGCCGGTGGTGCAGCAGCAGGTTTTGTTGCAGGTGCGGGGACAGCAGCTTTGGACAATACTGTTTTAGGTACTAATTATAACATATTAACGAAAGGGCTAATTGGTGCTGGAATTGGTGCTGCTGCAGGATTTGCTATAGGCGGAATCCGGGGGGTAATTCAATATAATAGGCAAATGACCCTATTCCAGAAAGGCTGTGAAACTATCGGTGTAGAAGTAGATGAAGCAGTACCTGCAACAGATAAATTTCTTTCGGATGCTCAACAAGCATGGTATGAAGATGCACCTATGGATAAAATAAATAAATTTACAACCGAAAACGTTCCTGCAAAACTACAATTAAAAATGGACAAGGTTGGAGCCTCAGGAGCTACAAGATATTTACAAAGAGGGGGTATTCTAACTGGGCGTTCAAATGTTTATTTTAATAAGAATTTAGCTTTTACGAGTGCCAAACAATTATTTTTTACTATGGGTCATGAGCTAGTTCATGTATCTCAATATGCAGCTTTGGCAGGTCAATCTACAAGTCTTATATCTAAACCCGGTTTTATTGATTTGTTAGAATTTCATGCATACAGTTACCAACATTCTTTAGGAGGTTTGCAGTTAAATAGCTTTACACCTGATGTCGTAAGAAGTTTGGCAGCTCAATATCCAACATATTTTAGAACTTTGAGTTATGTTAATTTCGGTTGGACATCATCAGCTTCTTTTGTATATCCTTTTTAGCAAGTATTATGAAAAAAATATTTTTACTTATAGCAATTTCATTTAGTTGTTTTCAGCTATTATCACAGTGTATATCAGTTGAACTTTCAGTCTTTTGGGATAACAAAATAAATCCATTTTCTTTAAATGCAGATAAATTTTGTGTTCCATACTTGAATATTACTTATCGAAACAATTCTGATGACTCGTTATATTTTTTAAAAGTTTCGCAAAAAGTGAATGACTTTCCAATAATTCTTAGGGGCGGAATTATCGAAAAAAATGAAGTAAATAATAAGTTAATTAAATATGGGAATTATTCTAAATCGCAATATTTAGTAAGGCTAGGTGCTTCTCCTTATTATTTAAACGCGTGGGAAGTTATATCAGATAGCATAGATCCAAATAAAGAACATGAAATTGCAATAATAAATGATGAATTAGCGGATACTTATGCATCCTTATATAATAATTATTCCGATTCAATAAATAAGATTAAAATAGACTACTCGGCCTCTGAAATAACGCCTGAAGAAATATTAAATAAACTTAAAGACAAGTTTGTTTTCGTGGAACCCGGGGAAATTTATACAGACACTTACAATCTTATTGGATTTAAATTACTTAAAGGTTGTTATACTTTTTCCGTAGAACCAAATAGTTTTCTAGATTATGTTAATACTTCTTTTTTTGGGGGTAATAATCAAATGAAATACATATATAGAAAAACTACGTTGCCAAAAGTTGCTGGTAAATATACATTGTACACTGGCAAATTTAATACAAACAAAATAACTATAACATTTTAGAAAAGACTTAGATAAAGAAGCACTAAGAGTAGCAAAATTAATCAGGTTTGAGAAGCCTGCAATGCAGAAGGGCAAGCCGATAAAAGTTAATTATGTTATACCCCCACTCGCGCAAGTCTTCCCATTTGGCCTGTGCGAAAGCAGGACTTGGGCGAAGCTAAACAACAGCAACAAACATTTCAGGTAACCCCCACTGTTTCAAGTCTTCCCGCACAGGCTAAAGCATTGGTGAGACTTGGAACAAACAAAAACCCAACTGGCGCCAGTCTTCCCGCCTGGCCTGCGCGCAAGCATGACTGGTGCTGTAGCAAAACAAATCCATTACCTAACCGGCCCAACCGGTTTATTTGGTATTTTTACGATTGAAAACGATACTGTCCCCAAAAGCCTTAGATCAATATCTTCACCGTTCCCATACGTAAAGAGTTTCCGCCTCGTAATAACACTTTTACGATATAAATCCCTTGCAGCACATCCCTGACAGGTATCTCGGTTAACTGAATGCCTGAAAAGGTGGCTTTATAACTGTGTTGACAGATAACCCTGCCTGTAATGGAAGTCAGTACAAGGGTGATCTGGTCGTTTGCATCGGCGGAAAACCTGATCTTAAGATTATTTTCTTCCGTATTGACAATACTGATCTCCACCTGATTCCGGCGAACTTCACCAATAGCCGAAGCACCTGTATATCTTCTCCTTATCTCATCCCACAATTCCGGTTTGTCGCTGTCGTAGCCCAGTGCCCACATACCGACACCTTTATAATCGAACGCTTCTGCCAAATCATATTTTAAACCGAGGCTGGTATCCGAATCATACCACACCTGGTACCAGCTTTCATTCTCAATGTAACTGCAATAGGGTGTCTGGCTGACTCCATCCCACAGGCTGCCATGTTCATCAGCTGTGTTTTTAGCAATGCTGTATGTAGGTTGGTTGGTGTGGTCAATAGCTGTTGAATACGCTTCACCGTCTTCTGTTTCCCATCTGTTGCCATAGTAAGGTACACCGAGGATCAGTTTATCAGGGTCATTTTCAGCTACGGCAGCAAACTCGTTGTTAACTGTCCTGCTGATGTTGTAACTGCCTCCTGTCAAAGGAGCACAGGCGCCGCTTGTTGAGCTCCAGGGGCCATAAAAATTATATCCCATAATAAAAATATAGTCGCATGCTTCGGCCAGGCCGGTAAACTGCCATCCGCCCCAGTTAACCGGCGGAACGGCAATAGAAACTTCTGATCCGGGCAACTCCGAGTGTAAAAACAGGGAGAGATCAGCCATAAAGCCATTCAACGTATCACCCCGGTCGCTTTGGTATATATTTTCAAAATCAATGTTCACACCTTGCAAATCATAGGTCTGCAAATAGCTTTTAAGTTGTGCGAAAAAATTCTCTTTAATGTCCGGGTCAGTTAATAACTCATGAATCTGCGAACCGGTAAAATTCACAGCAGTTAAAATAATTTTTACCCCGGCCTCATGGGCAGCATTGATCAGGTCGGTCCATGGCCATGCCGATGGTGGCGACAGGTTGCCGTTTGACAATACCGAAAAATCAAAAACGGCAATATGACTTAATAAATCGAACTGCATATCGGCTACCGACTCAGGATATTTCCAGTAAGGAAAGTAGCCGAATACTGCTGAAGTTGGTGTTCGCTTCGCTACATTTCGCAGCGGAACAATGCCAGCTCCCGAAGGATCGAATAACGAAGCCTTTTTGGGCAGGTCTTTATATTTTTCGTATTCGGTCTGGTGAATCGACGGGTGTTCCTGGCTTACAACTGAAAAAGTGAATAAAAACAGGAAAACCAGGGTCGGGAATAATTGTTTATAGGTCAAAGTGATTTATTTTAGGAGTCAAAAATACAAATACTCATAAGGTGACCGAAAATATTTATAATTTCGTTACCAAATACAAAGATGAGCCATGAGTAAAAGAAAATGGAAGCCTCTCAGGGAATTTGAAGAGATCAGGCTGGAATATTGGGAACATATCGCCAAAATCACCATCAATCGTCCCCGGTATTACAATGCGTTTACACCGACAACCACCACAGAAATGGCGGTAGCTCTGGAAATATTGCGGGAAGACCAGGATGTTTATACCATCATTTTGACAGGTGAAGGCGACAAGGCATTCTGCAGCGGTGGCGACCAGAACGTGAAGGGTAAAGGTGGTTACATTGGAAAAGACGGTATTCCCCGTCTGAATGTGCTGGATGTCCAGCGGAAAATACGCTCGATGCCTAAACCGGTAATTGCTATGGTGAACGGTTTTGCCATCGGTGGGGGCCATGTGCTGCATGTGGTTTGCGACCTTACAATTGCATCTGAAAACGCCATGTTTGGCCAAACCGGACCTAAAGTGGGCAGTTTTGACGCCGGGCTGGGATCGTCTTATCTGGCAGCTATCGTCGGACAGAAGAAAGCACGCGAAATCTGGTTTCTGAACAAACAGTACTCGGCACAGGAAGCGCTGGAGATGGGCCTGGTAAATAAAGTGGTGCCACTTGAAAAACTGGAAGACGAAACGGTTGACTGGTGCCTGACTATGCACAAACGCAGTCCGATGGCTTTGCGCATGATCAAGCTGGGGATGAATGCCGAACTGGATGGCCAGATCGGACTGCAGGAGTTTGCCGGCAACGCTACTTTACTCTATTATCTGACCGATGAGGCCCAGGAAGGAAAACATGCCTTTCTGGATAAAAGAGACCCCGATTTTCATAAATATCCGAAGTTTCCTTAATTCAGTATTATGCCATCAGCTAATTCGTGGGTTAAAGCTTTTCGTCTGAGAACATTACCCCTTGCTTTGTCCAGTATCTTAATGGGAAGCTTTCTGGCGGTTCACAGCGGAACTTATCACTGGACGATCATTATTTTAGCGGTGGTAACAACGATCTTTCTACAGATATTATCCAACCTTTCCAATGATTACGGTGATGCCGTGAAAGGTACGGATAATGATAATCGTCTGGGGCCGCAGCGTACGGTGCAAAGTGGCGAGATCAGCCCGAAACAGATGAAAGCAGCGATGTTTCTTTTTGTAGTATTGACGCTGATAACCGGCGTCTGGCTGATTGTTGAAAGTTTCGGAAGTGAATGGATGAAAGCATTGCTTTTTCTGCTATTCGGACTGGCGGCCATTGCGGCATCCATTAAATACACGGTTGGAAAAACGGCCTACGGATATGCCGGACTGGGCGACCTGTTCGTGTTTCTGTTTTTCGGTTTGCTGGCGGTTCTCGGTACCTATTACCTGAACACACAAAATCTTCCCTGGCTTATTTTACTGCCGGCAGCTACACTGGGTTTTTTCAGTACGGCTGTGTTGAACCTGAACAATATGCGCGATATGGAAAACGACCTTCAGTCGGGGAAAAAGACAGTTGCCGTACGGATTGGATATCAGGCAGCTCGGAGATACCAGACATTTCTAATCGGTACCGGATTCATGGCAAGCTTTATTTATGTGTTGCTTACTTATCAGTCATATTGGGAATTTCTGTTTCTGATCACCCTTCCGTTGTTTATCGCCAATTTGATAGGTATTTATAAGGTAAACGATCAAAAGCAACTGGATCCATACCTGAAAAAGACGGCTTTGGGAACCTTATTGTTCGTACTTGTTTTTGGGATCGGTCTGTTTATTTAAATACTGCCTGCAAAAAAGCTGCGTTATGGCAGATGTTTGTTATTTTTATACGATGAAGTATTCGTAAAAACAGAAAGAATGAGTAAATAAATTCCTATTATTCCCCTCCTTGGAGGGGGTAGGGGTGGGTCAGTATAAAAAGATATTTATTTACTCATTCTTTGATAATTTATTCATAATGCTCAAAGCCTTTTACAAGAAACATACGCTCCATTTTAAAAAGCCGGGAGGAACTTCACGAGGAGTTCTGCGAAAAAAAGATTCGTGGTTTCTTGTCGTTTACGATGACCAGGCGCCGGAGAAGAAAGGAATAGGGGAGTGCAGCATCATTAGAAGGCTGAGTATAGACGACCGGCCTGATTTTGAACAAAAACTGTCTGAAGTGGCCGGAGACATAAATCGCCATGCGTACTGGCTGGAAGAAGGCCTGACAGAATTTCCCTCCATCCGTTTTGGCCTGGAAACGGCTTTGAAAGACCTGAACGCAGAAATACCCCGTATCCTGTTCCCTTCCGGTTTTACAGCGGGAAAGGAAAGCATCCCCATCAACGGCCTGGTATGGATGGGCAGTTTTGAAGAGATGAGCCGGCAGATCAAAGAAAAGGTGGAACAGGGATTTCGTTGCATCAAACTGAAGATCGGTGCCATTGATTTTGACGAGGAACTGACGTTACTGAAAGGGATCAGGCGCGAATTTCCGGAAAAAGATATGGAGCTGCGCGTGGATGCCAACGGGGCTTTTTCGCCCGAAGAAGCTTTAATAAAACTGCAGCGTCTGGCCGAATTGCAGTTGCACTCCATCGAGCAACCCATCCGGCAAAACCAATGGGAGGAGATGGCACGTATTTGCGCCTTGTCGCCGGTCCCTGTGGCACTGGATGAGGAGCTTATCGGTATCAGTGACCCGGAAAAGATCAGCAAAATGCTGGATACCATAAATCCGCAATACATCATTCTTAAACCAAGCTTGTTGGGCGGTTGGCGGCAAAGTGAATTGTTTATCAGCGAAGCGGAAAAAAGAAAGATCGGCTGGTGGGTGACCTCTGCCCTCGAAGCAAATATCGGACTGAATGCCATTGCGCAATGGACGTTTATACTGAACAGTAATATGTACCAGGGACTGGGCACAGGACAGCTTTTTACCAACAACCTTCCGTCTCCGTTGACCATAAAAGATGGCCATTTGCATTATAACGTCAACGGATTATGGGATATGAAACCGATCATGGATGGACAATAAGAACAAAACATATTATCTGGCGGGCAGGCCTTTCTCAAAAGAGAGCCTGATGGAATATTGCCGCAAAAAGAGTGATGGCAGGGAGTCGAAAGAATTTGAAAAAGAAGTTTACCGGTTTATCCTCGACTGGTTTTCCCCCGAAGATCATATGCTGGTAAAAACCTCCGGATCGACCGGAAAGCCCAAAGAAATTCGTTTGCTGAAGAAACATATGGAAGCCAGCGCCAGGGCAACTATTTCCTTTTTCGATCTGAAACCTGAGGATAAGATACTGCATTGTTTACCGATGCAGTTTATTGCCGGTAAAATGATGGTGGTAAGGGCATTGGTTGGCAGCCTCGATCTGTATTGCACTGAACCTTCATCAAAACCTGAAATGATCTCTGAAGAAGTGGCGTTTGCAGCTATGGTGCCGCTGCAGTTGTCTAAACTGCTGCAGGATGCTGCCGGAAGAGCCACACTGGCAAAAATCAGCAAACTGATCATTGGCGGTTCATTTGTTCCCGATAGTCTGGAAAAAAGCATACAGCGTATGTCTACACAGGTTTGGCAAACCTACGGGATGACAGAAACCAGCACCCATATCGCCCTGCGAAAAATGAACGGCGCCGACAGTTCCGAATGGTATCGTCCGTTAGCGGGAATTTCAGTTGGTCTGAACAAACAAGGCTGCCTTGTTATTGATGCTCCGGAGATTGGCGTAAACGATATCGTTACCAGTGACTTGGCGGAGTTGAACGAAAATGGAATGTTTCAGATAAAGGGCCGCATAGATCATGTCATTATCAGCGGGGGAATAAAATTCCATCCCGAAGAAATAGAGCACAAAATATCGGGTGTTTTTCCAAACGACTTCTTTATAGGAAGCAAAAAGGATGACGAACTGGGAGAGAAGCTGGTGCTGTTTATCGAGAAAGGGGAAGGCACGGAACGAAAAGTTTTTGAGATCTGGCAGGCACTGGAACAAAAACTAAGGGGGCATGAGTTGCCTAAAGAAATCATTTTCCTGCCGGAATTTAACAGAACTCCTTCGGGCAAGATTGTCCGGAATAGTCCTATATATCTGAAGAACAGAGATTAATGTTGCTTGACGCATTTTGGTGTAATTGTTGTTTCTTTGCAATCGATTTTTAACCAAAATGAATTCAAAATGAAAAAAATTAAACTCTTTTTAATAACTCTTTTTATTCCGTTTTTTTCCATCGCACAGGGTGGTATTGAATTAGTCCCTTTTGCCGGCTATATGTTTGGCGGGCACGTAAACTTTTACGAGGGAAAATATAAAGTAACCGATGGTGTCGATTACGGCTTATCTATTCTGGTGCCTCTTCAGAGTGTTGTTGAGCTTGAAATCAACTACACGCGGATGCAAAGCGAAGGAAGATTTACAGCTTACTCGGGTTATCCGGGTTATACTGACAAGCAAACGGATATGAGTACCAACTACTTTCAAATTGGTACCCTGAAATCGTTTACCAATAATTCCCACATTGCACCTTTCGGTTCTGTATCGGTAGGTGCTACCTGGTTCAATTTTGCCGATTACGATGACAGAGTCTTGTTTTCGGCCGTACTCGGACTGGGTGTTAAGTTTATGTTTACCGACCGTGTGGGGATCATGCTTCGCGGCCGCCTGATGATGCCCATGTTTTTTGGCAGTGTCGGCTTTTATGCCGGAACCGGTGGGGGAGGCTTAACGCTGAACAGCTATGCAGCCATCGTTCAGGGCGATTTTAACGGAGGCCTGGTGATTAAATTAGGGAATTAGTTTTACAACATATCGATTAAAAACGCTCATCGCTTGATGGGCGTTTTTTTTCGAAGGGGCTTTGTGTCAGACGCGCGCCATTGGTGGATTTATTGTTTTTCATAACCGTAGTGCCCGATGATTTTGTAGTCAAACAAAATATCCTCTGCTACTTGTCCTGCTCCGATATTGTGAATGATCAGATATCGTTGTCCGTCATTTGACTTTTTTCCCGACACGATGCCAATATGGGTTATTCCGCCGCCCAGATTCCAGCATACAATGTCGCCCGGTTTGTAGTCGTTTGGATCTTGCGTTATCTTTTTTAC
>Ga0190358_1000339_pt1 | contig 14724 bp, 16 predicted proteins | sample 48721812_MG_FD_161666 | JGI IMG/M metagenome (GOLD analysis project Ga0190358, IMG submission 161666) | Hydrothermal vent microbial mat bacterial communities from Southern Trench, Guaymas Basin, Mexico - 4872-18-1-2_MG | ecosystem: Environmental > Aquatic > Marine > Hydrothermal vents >... | reverse complement strand
TTTATGTAAGTGGTTTTTCTAAATCAAGTGGTTTGCCAAGTTCTTGTTTTGGGAGTGTGGGTCCTGGAGCAATGAATTTAGTAACAGGCATCGCTGCAGCTTATTGCGATTCTCAACCAATTTTAGTGTTGTCCGGACAAGTTGAATCTTCATTACAAGGAAAAACTAGTTTTCAGGAATCAACTGGTGTTGGACGAACTGTAAGTCAATTAAAAATATTCAAAAATATAACAAAATACGCTTCTAGAATAAATGATGAAAAAAAGATTGTTGAAATTCTAAAAAATATTTATTTTTCATTAAAAGATTATCGTCCTGGCCCTGCTTATTTAGAAATACCTATAGATATAATGAACAAAAAGATTAATATCTCCAAAAAAGTTTTCAAAGAATTTGAAACAGAAAACAATGAAAGATTAAAAAAAGAAGGGGATACTGAAGACATAAAAAAAATTTATGAAGAACTAATCAATTCGGAAAGACCTGCAATTATCTTAGGAGCAGGAGCAATAACAAGCAGAAAAGAAATATTTAAACTAATTAATAAAACAAAAATTCCTGTTTTAACTACCTTAAAAGGGAGAGGTTTAATTTCTGAAGAACATCCGTTATCTTTGGGGACAATTGGAATAACTGGACAATTATCCGCAAACGAATACCTAAATTCAGGTATAGATTTTTTAATCATAGTTGGAGCTAGTTTGAGTCAATTTTCAACAAAAAATTGGAGTTTTGATTTAAAGAATACAAAAATTATAAGGTTTGATGTTCCAACAAAAGATTTAACTAAAAACTATAAAGCGGATTATTTGATATTGGGAGATATATCTAAGAATATTCAATTACTAAATTCGGTGATTAAAAATTATGATAAAGATTTCAGAGAAATTGTTAAAGAATATAAAAACAAAGGCTATTTTGATTATCCGGAAATGGATAATGATGCGATTCCATTAAAACCACAAACTTTTGTTTCAGAATTAAGAAAATTTCTTCCAAAAGAGTGCATAAACTGAGAAGAAAACATCAATCTTAATATTTATGCTCATAATCACTTCGGTGATAAGAGATCCAAGGGCTATATTTTGCCTTCATTGCTCTTCGTCATTGAAGAGTTTGGGTCTTTATAAAATAAAAAATCATGCTTAAGAAATTGAGACGCCCACAGGGTTAGGAAACTTGCTTTTAACCATTCAAATTTTCTAAGTTCTGTGAGTTTAACAGAAGTTTAATTTTGTTTTATAAAAACTTATCAAATTTGGTAAAAGTTAAAAAAAGAAATTAAGCCCAAGAAACATATTTTTTCTCATCAGACCAAATAATACTATCTGAAATTTCTATCAATCCTTCTAAATCTTTTGGAACATCAAAAATTATTTTTCCTCTTTTGGATAAAGTTGGTTGTATTTGTTCATAAATAATGTCCTCTTCATCTTCATCAATATCATATTTATCTAGAGGAACTAAGAATTTGTTTAAATCAAACATATTTTTTTCAAAATCTTCTCTTTGATTTTTTCTATTTTCTTCAAACTCTTCCTCTTATTTTGTTTTTTCTTCAAGTTTATCTTGTTCAATAGCTTTTTGATATTCCTTAATTATTTTATCTCGATGTTCTTTTTCACGTAAAAAACTTCCTATTAATCTTTAATTATGGGGATTCGAAGGATTAAAATTTGCACCAATTCCGAGTTAAAAAATTCCTCGTTTGTAATTATTGATAATTTGTCTTTCACTTGAATCTAGAGAATCTAAATATTTGCCTTCATGATTTTTTTCTTTTTTATTCCAGAGAAAATCAAAATCCATTTTTAATCAAAAATATAAATTAAGAAAGTTTTTTAAGGTTATTGACACAGATTTAGCTTTTAATGAATTATACATCTCTTTTTTAGGATTATAATTTCAAACCCTGGGAGATTCTTCAAGCCACTAAAATAGACGACTTGAAGCGTCTCCTGGGCAAAAAGAGGTGATATAAAATAGAGTATCATCAACTATTTAAATGTTTCTATTATGTTACCCTTTTAGAATGACAGGGAGTAATTAGCTAAAAGTAGTAATGTCAGTAACTCCTATTAAAATACATCAAAAATTCTTTTATCCATTACACTAAAATATTTAGGCATTACAATTTTAAAAAGGCAAAGGTTTGTTATCTTCTCTTAGTTCTTTCTCACTTAATTTCCACTCTAATCTTCTCTATATTGCATATCTTCCATACTTTTTCATTTTCCTCTTCAAAAATGTCCTTAAATTATCAATTTTGCCTTCAATTTCAAATCCTTTTAAAAAGCATTAGAACTATCATCAACTTTTTCATCTGTTTTTATAATAATATATGGAGAATTAGACTAATTACTTTCTTCTTTAAAATATCTGTCAACAACTTCTCCAGAATACCATTTTCCTTTAAAATAGGTTTTTATTCTATTTCCTATAAGAAAATTTCTTTCAATCTTGCAAGCACTGTTTTTAGGATTTTTCTCGTCTATAGCATCTATAAATATCCTTATAAAAATTTATATAATGAGAAATATTAAAGAATTTATGGAAAAAGAGGAAATTGATTTATCAAAAAACAGCGTGAAACAAGAACAAGTTCATGATTTATTGTTTAATCGAGAAATAGGTTGGCAAGAAATAATTTATGATTTAATAAACACAGAACAATTAGATCCTTGGAATATTAATATAACTCTTTTAACTGACAAATATTTAGAAAAAATTCAGAATCTAGAGGAAGATGATTTTTTTGTATCAAGTAAAGTTCTTTTAGCTGCAGCACTTTTATTGAGAATTAAATCAGAGATACTTTTAAATAAATATATCAAAAGCATAGATGAAATACTTTTTGAAAATAAAGAAGAAAAAAAACAGATTATAGAAAGAATAGAACTTGAAGAAGAAATACCTGTTCTAGTTCCTAAAAGTCCTATGTCAAGAGCTAGAAAAGTTACATTGCAGGAATTAATAGAGGCTTTAAACAAGGCAATTACAACTGAAAATAGAAGAATTAAAAAAGAAATTTTAAACAAAAATGCTCTAAGAGAAACAGAAATTTCTCTTCCTAAAAGAAAATTTAGTATTAAAGATAAAATAAAAGAAATTTATGACAGACTATTTGGACATTTTGAAGAAAATAAAGAAAAGTTTAGAGTTTCTTTTACTGAGTTTATAGGAGAAAATAAAGAAGAAAGAATAATCTCTTTTCCTCCTTTATTACATTTAGAAACTCAAAAAAGAGTTTGGTTAGAACAAGAAGAACACTTTGAAGAGATTCAAATTTGGTTAAAAGAAATTTATTGGAAACAAAAAGGAGACCCTTATGCAGATTTAAAACAAGAACTTGAAAGAGAAATAAAAGAATTAGACGATGAAAAAAAACAGAGAATTAAAGAGATAAATAAAGATTTTGAAAATCCTTTGGGAGAAATTTGAAATGAAAGCAGGAATTTTATTTTCAGGAGGAAAAGACTCGTGTTATTCCGCATATTTAGCAAAAAAGAAAGGATATGATTTAAGCTGCCTTATAACAATTATTTCTGAAAATTCTGAGAGTTATATGTTTCACACTCCTTCAATTGAAAAAACAAAATTCCAAGCAAAAGCTATGAATCTTCCTATTTTAATTCAAAAAACAAAAGGAAAAAAAGAAAAAGAATTAGAAGATTTAGAAAAAGCCATTAAAAAAGCAAAGAAAAAATATAAAATAGATACAATTGTTACAGGAGCTCTACATTCGATTTATCAGAAATCAAGAATTCAAAAAATATGCACAAAACTGAATTTAAAATGTATTAATCCCCTATGGCATAAAAATGAGATAGATTATCTTAAAGAGCTGATAAAAGAAAAATTTGAGATAATAATTATTGGAGTATTTGCTTATCCTTTGGATAAGAAATGGCTTGGAAGAGTTATTGATAAGAATTTTATAAAAGAGGTAATAGAACTTCAAGAAAAATACAAAATTCATCCTGCAGGAGAAGGAGGAGAATTTGAGACTTTTGTTCTTAATTGTCCCTTATTTAAAGAGCCTCTGAAAATAAAAGATTTCAAGGATTTCTCGACGGGAGAAAATAGTTGGACAAGAAAGATATCAGTGCAATAAAAATAATTTTAAATAATCTGAAAAATTAATTATTTAGCAAAAGAAGTGTTGCTTAGTGATATGGCAAAGAAAAAAACTGCAAAAAAACCTGCCACAAAAAAGAAAAAGAAGTGATAATAATTCTTCTATAAATTTTTATTTTTTATTTTCTTAATTAATTTTATATACTTATTTTGATTGTTGAAATAATGAAAAGAGGATTTGATACTAAAAAATATCTTAAAGCTCAAAAAAAAGATATTTTAAAAAGATTAAAAAAATTTGAGAGACTTTATCTAGAGGTTGGAGGACATTTATCTTATGATGGACATGCTTCTCGAGTTCTTCCAGGATATTTGCCAAACACAAAATTAAAATTATTAAAAACTTTAGGAAAATTAGAAATTATTTATTGTGTAAGTGCAAAAGATTTGGATAGTAGAAAAAGATTAGGAGATTTTAATTTAACTTATAAAAAACAAACTTTAAAAGATATAAGAGATTTTAAAAAAGCTGGATTAAAAATAGATTATGTTGTTATAACCTTATTTAAGGGAGAAAAGTCTGCATTAAAATTCAAAAGAATTTTAGAAAAAAAAGTAAGAAAGGTTTATTTTCATAAAAAAACAAAGAATTATTTTAATCCAAAAAAAGCAATTTTAGGTTATGAAAAAAATCCAGCTATTCCTACAACTACTAAATTAATTATTATTACTGGTGCAGCAGGAAATTCTGGAAAAATGAGTGTTGCAATGAGTCAAATTTATTTAGATAGAAAAAGAAAAATTAAAGCAGGATTTGCAAAATTAGAAACTTTTCCAATTTATAATCTTTCTATTAATCATCCCTTAAATATTGCTTATGAAGCAGCCACAGCAGATATAAAAGATACAAATAAAATAGATCCTTATTATTTAAAAAAGAACAAAAAAAGAGTTGTAAATTATAATAGAGATATTAATAATTTTAAAATTTTAAAAGCTCTTTCAAGATTATTTACAAAAAATAAAACAGCTTTTGGATATTCTTCTCCAACAGAAATGGGAGTTAGCAATACAAAAGCAGGAATAATTAATAAAGAGATATGTGAAAAAGCAGCAATAAAAGAGATATATAGAAGACAAAAAATTTATTCTAAAGAATTTAAAAAAGGAAGAGAATCAAAGCAAACTTTAGAGAGGATGAAAGAGATAATAAAAAAAATAGAAAAAAAATAAATTATTCTCTTCTCCAAAATTGAAATCTTTGGAAAAAACCTTTTCCTCCCTTAATGTTTTGTTGGTTGTGGAATTCTCCATTATTATTTCGAAACTTAGAAGGCATATTCTCTCTTTGCAATTGTTCTCTTAATTGTTTCATTGTTTCATAATCTTTGTTTTCCCAAGCCTTAAACATTTGTTCTCTTAATTGTTGCTTTTCTTGGTTTTGATTATGCATTTCCACAATTTCATTGAATCTCCCTTGAGTTAATTGAGATTGAATTAGATTCTTCCATTCTTCAAAATTTTTATCTTCAATTGCTTGTTGAATAGATTCTATAAATTCTTGTATTTCTACTTGTTTTTCCTCAAATAAATTTGAGTTCATGAAACCTTTTTCCATAGGAAAAGCTGCTATCATACTCTTTCCTAAAACAGCAACTAAAAGTAGAGCCATTGCTACTAATACTATTTTGTTCTTCATTTTTTAACCTTCTTTCAATTTTATTAAATTTCATGATATTTTAAAAAAGAAGTGCTTTATAAACAAGAAGAAATAAAAATCTACATTTTGCATCCATAAGCATTTATAAATAAAAATAGCTTTATTCAACTAGGCTTCCAAGAATGACAGCTTTATTAGAAGCAACATATGGAATGAAATTAATCTATTCTTTCACAGTTTAGCAATTTGTCTAATAATTTATTTTGAAACAAAACAGATATCTCAGCTAAGTTCTCATAAAAGGACTTAAATATTTTAGATACACTTTTTTGTTTTTTTGCTATTTCTTATTTATTGAAATTTTTTTCAAGATTGTTTTTGATTGAAAATACTGCAAATTCTAATGAATTATTTTTGTTTATTTTACTTATTTTAACAACCTATATTTATTTGCTCGAAGGAATTTATTTAATTCTTTCAATATCTTGAAAAATAGAACATAATCTCTGGATTTATAGAAGAATTTGAATTATAATTTTAAAAGAGTTTCTTTTCCTGTTTTCATATCTTTAATTTTAAATTTCTTAATTTTAACTTCTTTAGTTCCAATTATAATTACTTTTTTAATTCCATATGAATTTGCATATTCTAAAGCTTTAGAGGGTTTTCCAAAGTAAACACTTGCATTTTTTCCTTTTTTTCTAAGGAATTTTGCAAGAGAAATAGCTTTTTTATCTTGATTTAGAGAAACAATTAATATTCTTTCAATTTCTATTTTAATATTTGTAACTGCCATTAATCTTTCAATACTAAAAGAGATTCCAGTTCCAATAAAATTTCTAACTTGATAAGTTCCTCCTCCACAAATTGTCTCTTTTATATTTGATTTTATTTCAAAAACATTTCCAGTATAATAAGAAAGTCCTCTTGCTAAAAAAGGAGAAAATTTCACATCTAAGCCATAATATTTACAATATTTAATTAGTTCTTGAATTTCAGAAAAAGCTTTATATTTTTCAAAAAATTCATTTGGTTTTTTTAGAATCAATAAAATTTTTTCTGCATTTAATTGTTTAAGATTATTTTTTACTTCAGAAATAGGAAGTTTATCTAATTTATCTAATTCTCTTATAACTTGTTCTTTATTTTCTATTTTTTGTTCATCTAGAATTTCATTTAATAATTTTTTATTATTAATATAAATAATTGATTTTATTTTAAGAGCATCTAAAATTTCTTTAGTTGCTGAAAGAATTTCTGCTTCATTTTTAATATCTGCTCCAATAGTATCAATATCACATTGAGTAAATTGTCTTAATCTATTTCCAGAGACTGGTTCATCTCTAAATACTGGGCCTATTTGAAATCTCTTAAATGGAAGTTTTTGATTTTGAGCTATTCTTTTTAATTGAAAAGTAAATTCATATCTAAGAGCTAAATTTCTTTTTCCTTTATCTTTAAGTTTGAATATATCTGAAATTACATCATCAGAACTATTTCCTTTTACAAATTTCTCATTCTCAATTATAGGAGTTTCAACTTCTAGAAAATTATATCTTCTAAAAATCTCTTTTGCAACTTCTCTAATAAATGCAGCTTTTTCAGCATTCTTTCCAAGTTTATCTTTAAATCCTTTTATGATTTCTGTCATTTTTCTTTCTCCAATTGTTTAACTAAATTATCAACTTTTTTCATAATTTTTCCCACAATTCTATTAATTTTTTCTTTATTATCTGTGTTTTCATCAGGAATTTTCCAAACCTCTACTTTGTTTCTCCATTTTTTATTATTGAATATTTTTTTAGAAATATCGTCAGCCACAATAATTATTTTATCTGCCCACATTAAAGATTTAACACTCACACTTACTGACTTTGCATTTAATACAAATCCAAATTTCTTTTTTAAGTAAATATTTCTTTTTCTTTCATTAGCATCTAAAGGCCTGTCTACTTCTATAATTCCAGCTGTTTTTATTTTGGAATTTTTATTAATTCTTTTAAAGTATTTTTCAGCTACTTTACTTCTAAACCGATTGTATTTACAAACAAATAAGATATTTATCTTTTCCATTTTCTTCTCCTTTTTAAGGGTGGAAGGGGAGAGTCGAACTCCCTTTTCGCGGACCACAACCACGCGTCATAACCGTTAGACCACAACCACCATTTTCTGATATTTAATTTAGAATAAGAAGGTATAAAAATATTAGTAATCGACAAATTTAAAGGAAGGTTAAGCGAAGAAAACCTTGGTGTCCTCGCACAGCTAGAAAAATTCTTTCTATTTATGATGGGGATAACTCCCATTTTTAGCTGTCATAAAATTATAATATAAATTAAGTTTTTAAAGTTAACTTTTTTGAATTTAATATGAGAAAAAAATATGAACTTATGGCTCCAGCAGGAAATTTTCCAATGTTAGTAGCAGCAATTAAAGCAGGAGCGAATTCAGTTTATTTTGGATTAAAAGAATTTTCAATGAGAAAAAATGCAGAAAATTTTACAATTAAAGATTTAAATAAAATAGAAAAAATTTGTAAACCAAAGAAAATCAAGAGATATTTAACAATAAACACAATAATTTATGATAATGAGCTTAAAAAACTTGAAAGTACAATAAAAAAAATAAAAAATAAAGTAGATGCAGTTATTTGTTGGGATTTATCAGTAATATCTCTTTGCAGAAAATATAAAATTCCTTTTCATATTTCAACTCAAGCTTCTGTATCTAATATTAAATCAGCAGAATTCTATAAAAAATTAGGAGCAGAAAGAATTGTATTGGCTAGAGAATTAAATCTAAAACAAATAAAAAAGATTTCTAAAATAATTGAAGTAGAAACCTTTATTCATGGAGCAATGTGTGTTGCTATTTCTGGAAGATGCTTTACTTCTCAGTTTTTATTTAATAAATCAGCAAATCGAGGACAGTGCATTCATCCTTGTAGAAGAAGTTACATTGTTAGAGATAAACAAGAAGGATTTGAATTAGAAATAGAAAATGATAAAATACTGTCTGCAAAAGATTTGTGTTCATTACCCTTTATTGAAAAATTAAAAAAATCAGGAATTAAAGCATTTAAAATAGAAGGAAGAAATAGAGATCCAAGATATGTTGACACAGTAATAAGAGTTTATAGAAAAGCTCTAGATAAAAAATTAAGTTCTTCTGAAATTAAAAAAGGATTAGAAGAATTAAAAAAAGTTTATAATAGAGGATTCTCATCTGGATTTTATTTAGGTATTCCAACTTCAGATGATTTTGCAAAAGTAGAGCATAGTGCAGCCAAAGAGAAAAAGCATTTTATTGGAAAAATAATTCATTATTATCCAAAAATAAAAGTTGCAACAATTAAACTAGTTTCTCAATTAAAAATAGGAGATGAAATAGTAATAATAGGAAAAAGCACTGGATTAGAAAAAATCAAAGTAGAAAGTATGGAAATTAAAGGAAAACCAGTTAAGAAGGCGCATAAAGGACAAGAAATAGGATTAAAAATACCTTTTGTACGAAAAAACGATCAAGTTTATATAATAATAAGATAAACTATATTTTCAATTTTTAAATAAGAAAAAATATAAAGAGTTTAAAAAATAAAAAAAGAATTTAAAACTCTTCATCAATTGTTATAGGGCAAATCTGTACTTCTCCTAAGTCATTAATAAAGTAAACAGTTAACTCCATTTTATTAGGGTCTGTAACTCCATTAGTAAAAGTAACAGTTCTTGTTTGTGTTTCTAATGGTTCTAGTGCAACTCCAAATTCCTTAGGTTCACTAAATGCAGTACCATTAGAGATTACAATCTTTATACCCCCAATATCATCTCCTGTTCCTGTTCTTCTTAGAGTTATATCATAGCCTTTTCCATCAGTAGTAGTATTTGCAATACTTACTGCCCTAATTTCAACATCTCTACATTGAGTTGATAAGTCTACTTGTTCTACTCCACCTTCAATAACATTTTTCACAACCACCCAGATAATTCCAAGAGCTACAATAACTAATAGAATTATAATTAGAGTAGTTACAACCGCAGACATACCTTTTTTGTTTTCCATCATATCAACCTCCTTTCATTACATGGATTATAATCTAATTAAATAATTCATCTTTAAAAATGTTTTTATTCTCGATTACTTCTATTAAATGCTTTTAAAAGTTTAAAATACTCTTCTTTATCAAGAATCTTGTCTGATTCTGACAAACCAACTTGTTCTGAAAATTTCCAAAATGCAAATGGTTTATATCCTAATTTTTTTAATGAAGCTATCGTCGGTAATCTTTCATCATCCCATCCTTTAAATTTCTTTTTTTGAATTGCTTCTCTCATTTTTGTGGTTGATAATTCTAAATCTTTAAAATGAATTCTTCCAATAAAGCCTATCCAGGGAAATTTTTTATTTAAAATTTTATAAATTCTTTTTTGTTTTTCTGCATTATCTCTATGGTCTTTTCCTCGAATAATATGGGTCATTTTTAATTCAATATCGTCGACAGTAACCGCTAAATTCATTAAAGGCCAAATTCTATATTTCTTTTTTTGAAGAGGATGCTCAGTTAAATTTATTCTTGCTAATGGAAAATCTCTCATTGCAGGATTCTTGTCTTTCATTCCTGATTTAAATCTTAAAACAGCTTCACCTTCTTTATATCCTTTTTTATCTAACATTTTTTTCCATCTTTCTAAATTTTCTTTCACACTTAATTTTCTACAAGGACAATTTTTTTTCTCGTTCGAATATTCTCTAAATTTATCTCCAGAACAAGTGCAGACATAAGCAGCATTTTTTTTAATTAATTTTTCTGCATATCCATAATAAAGATTCATTCTTTCTGATTGAATCAATATTTTTGCTTTATTTTCTGTAAGCCATTTAGATTCTTCTTTAATCATTTTATATGCTGGCTTATAAACATTTTCAGGATTAGTGTCTTCTATTCTCACATATAATTTTCCACCATACTTTTTAACATAAACATAAATTAATCCAAGAGTTATTGCATGTCCAATATGAAATCCACCAGAAGCAGAAGGAGCAAATCTCATTATTACTTTTCCTTTTTTAGCTCCAGGTAACTCTTCTAAGCCTTCTCTAACTTTTCTCACACTAATTTCTTTTTTCAAACTTGAAAATTCTTGTTCTTGCTCTTCTAGAGATAATTTGTTTATTTCATTAACAATTTTAGAAATATTTTGGACATATTTTTTAACTTCTTCTTTTTTTAATCCTTCATTAAATAAAGCAGATATAACTGCTCCTGTCTGAGCTTTGCCTTTATATACAAGTGCATTTTTTAATGCATATGCTCGAGCTTTATTTTCTAAATCTTTTATGTTCAAATTCATTTACTCCCTTTAGCATTCAATAAAAATTTAAATGCTTGAAAATCTCTGATTTTCATTGTTTTCATATTTATCTAAAAGAAATAACATTTATTAATTTAATTAATAACGACCAACACCTGCTTTTCTTTCTAATACTTCGATTCTTTGCTGAATATGATAAATTTGATTTGACAAATCTTCGATTTTTTCAGTCATATTCAAAAGTTTTTTTGAAAGTTGTTTTCTTCTCACTTCAGCACTAGATTCAGAATCAATAGTTTCATCAGAAGAACTAGATGAACTTGATGCAGAAGCCATACTTCCTAAAAATCCAAAAGCACTAGAGGTACTTGAATTAGAATTTGAATTCTCTATTTCTGCTTTCATTTCAGCAGCTTTTTCTTGGTCTCTTTTATATTTTTCAGTTAAATCAAGAATTCCTTTATCTCTTCTTTTAAACAATGCCATAAAATACAAAGACTCTTATTATTTATAAAGATTTATTTAGTGCAAACATTTTTTAAATCAATATGTCTTTATTTTATTATGGTGGCAACATTACCTCAAATCATTGGAAAAATAAATCCAAATTTGTATGCTTCTAATGGAAAGGAATTATTAAAAAAATATGGCTCTGCAGAGAATATTCCTGCAGAAGAAGTTAGGCCTCAAGCAGTTAAATTAGATAAAAGTGGATTTAAAATAGATAAAAATGGATTTGAATCAAAACACACATTAGTCTATGATTCTACTTCAGAAACTCTAGAACCAATTTATTTCTTTATTTTAGATTTAATGAATGATTTTGGACTTGCTCCTCAAAAATACATTGATAATTTTGCATCTTCTCCTGGTTCAGGACATTTTGGAGAATTAGGACAAAGAGCAGCAATAATGCAACAACAAGCCTCAAAATTAATGGGAGATATAAATACTGTTTTAAGAAGCATTCTAAATATTATTTATGATTTAAAAGAATTTAGAATTAGACTAAAAACATATGATGATTTAAAGACTGAAAATAAAGATGCAGCTATTTTAAGTTTAAAACAGCTTTGGATGGATAAAGTTGATATTACAAAAGGAAACTCAAGTATAAAAGCAATGGCTCTTAATCAAGCAGGATTTGCAACTCTAATTGATGCTTTTTTAGCAGCTAGAGAAGTAAAAGATGTAGATAGACTTGATTTAAATGATAGAGTTAGAAGAATTCTAAAACCAAGAATTCATGAGTTTTATTCTTGGCTAGAACAATCAGAATCAGAATTAAGAAAGAGATATGAATTAGAAAAAACATATTTGAGAAGCCAAGTAAATAGTTTAAAATTATATTCTCGATGGGCAAAACCTTATTTAAAAGCAGCACAAGAATTAGAATCAAAAGATATGGGAAGAGAAGCAGCTTTAGTAAAAACCTTTAATACAATTGTCTTAGAATTAAGTTTGTTAGGAAAAAATAAAGTAGATATTGAGGCAGCAGCATTAGAAGGAGAACTTCCAAGAGAACTAAAAAAAATGAGGCAACCCAGAAATTATTATAGCTGCATTTTAACTGAATTTAAATTTAGAGGAATTCCTCAAAGATTTGGAGGACAACAAAGTCATTATGCTTTTGGAGGAAGAACAGAAGTAACTTTTAGTGCTTATGCTTTAAATGAAGATGAATTAAACAAACTAGATGAATTAATGGAAGATTCAGATTTAGGCGATGCTTTAAAACTAGTTGAAGGAGCAACTACAGAAAGTTTAGGACAATTAAAATCAGAAATAGATTTTTTTCTAGAAGAACCTTCTCCAAAAGAAAAAAAGAAAAAATCCAAAGATACTTCAAATCCTTTTTTTGCATTAATTGGAAAATATGAGAAAAAAGAAGCTCCACAAATAGAAAAAAAACCAGAAAAAAAAGCTCCTATTGTAATAAAACCAGATACTTTTATAGAAAAAACACAAATTAGAGCATTAGCATCTAGAAATGCTGTTGATGCTGCCTTTAATTTATTTGACATTTATAAGAAAGCACATGGAATGCCTAGCTATACATGATTCTAGAAGATTTAAATAAGCAGATTAGGAGATATTTCTATGAATCCTATAAGATATTTTAAAATAAGAAAAGAACTTAAAAGAGATCAAACTTTTCTATTAGAAAAAGGATTAGAAAAAGCATTGAGCAGAAATCCAGAGCTTATTCTTTCTAAGGAAGGGAATAAATTAGATATAACTTATTTAATAACAAATGTTGCAGATGATTATCCTAGAATAGCAGAAAGATATTTAGAAAATAAAGAAAAATTAAAAAAGAGTTTATCCTGCTTTTCTAAAACTTGATTCTCCAGTTGCTAGTGCTTTTAAAATACTATAATGAACTCCTTTAGAGATTTTATGTTTAGGTATAACAGTTAAAGGATTTCCATTGTAATCTAAAATCTGATATCCTTCTTTAAATTCTCTTCCAGAATAATTCATTCTATTTGCTATTCTTTTGAATTCTCTTTGCTTTGAATATATTTTTCCAATCTTTAAAACTTGTTGAGCTAAATTATCTTCTTTAACTTTTTTTTCAAGCTCGCTTTCTTTTGTTAAGAAAAAAACCAATCCAACTGAAATAAATGCCAAACCTAAAAGAGAATCTCCAAAATTAATTCCTCCTTCAATTATGTTTCCAGTAATATTTCTAATAGAAGAATTAAGAATTAAAACAAATCCAAGAATCAAAAATAACACGTCACCTATTTTTAATTTTATACCAATAAAAAATTAATTATATTTATATATTTATCAAACTTTATATTTCTATGAGAAAACAACCTCTTAAGGAAAAGAATAGAGAAAATAAAGATTCTAAAAAAAATAAAAAGAAATTAGAAGAAGTAGATTTGAAAAGAGAAATAAAAGAAAAAGATTTTAATGAAAATTTAGAAGAAACTGAAGAAGAAAATATTAAAGAAAAACCAGAATACAGTGAAGAAGAAATTAATTCAAATTCATTTTCAGAATTTTTACAGACTTCTAAAATTCCTGATTCTCCTTTAAATAAAATTGAAACTGCAGAAGAGACAAGAACAACTAATTTAGAAGGAGATATTGGAACAACTTATGCTTTAGAGAGTAATAAAGAAGAAGAGAATTCCTTTAAATATTCTGTAGGCTCAAATTTAGATGAAGAGCCAAAATATATTTTTTCAGAAAGAGAAAGAGGAATATTAAATATCTCTTCAATTATAAATCCAATAGAATTAGGAAAAAATAATTCTTTTCTACCTAAAGAAATTAGTTTTTTAGAATCTCCTTTAGCAAAAATAGGAAAATCAGATAGATTGTACAAAACTAGAGAAATAGAAAGAAAAGATATAGATAAATTAGGAAGAGAAAATAGATTTGAAAAAAAAGAAATAAAATACCATCCATCAGAAAGATATTAGTGAGCTGTTAAGTTAAAGTCACCTAAAATGATACATTTTTCTTTCAGGTACAGACAAATTTAAATACTTCATGTTCCTGAATTAAATTATGAAAATACGAGAAGTATTAGATAAAAAAGTTGGAAATATCGAATATACGAGGTACATAACAACCTTACCAAAAGACGTGGTTAAAGAATCAAGACTCTTAGGTAAAGAGCTAAAAGCAAGAGCCGAAAAAGGAAAAATCATACTAGAA
>Ga0190358_1000334_pt1 | contig 14926 bp, 19 predicted proteins | sample 48721812_MG_FD_161666 | JGI IMG/M metagenome (GOLD analysis project Ga0190358, IMG submission 161666) | Hydrothermal vent microbial mat bacterial communities from Southern Trench, Guaymas Basin, Mexico - 4872-18-1-2_MG | ecosystem: Environmental > Aquatic > Marine > Hydrothermal vents >... | reverse complement strand
TGGTTCTGGAATATCTTGTTCTTTAGATTCTGATTGTGGAAGTGATTATTATTGTTCTCGTGGAGTTTGTTTATTAGAAGTTACAGGTAAAACTTATTATGTTGCTCCTTGGGGAAAGGATAATAACCCTGGAACATATGACAGTCCTTGGAAAACTTGGGGCAAGGCATTTAATGCAGAGGGAGTTAATGCAAATGATATAGTATATTTTAGAGGAGGAACTTATTATAAAGATTTGTCAGAAGGAGAGGAAGGATGGTATAATCAGAGACTTGCATATGGAATTTCTAACATAGGAACTTCTGAAACTCATATGCATTATTTTAATTATCCTGGTGAAGTTCCAATACTTGATTCAATTAGAGTTGCGCCTACTTCTGGAAATTCAAATTGTGGAATAGAATCAGCTCATGCTGATTATGTTCATCTTAAAGGATTAGTTCTACAAAATGTCTTACAAACAAGTCCAGAACTATCAGAAGTTGATGGATGGGTTCTCTCTGGAAAAGAACTAATTATTGAAAATTGTGTTGCAAGAAACATTGGAGGAGGATGTTTTACATTGGGATCAGGAGGAAATGTATATGTAATTAATTCAGATGCTTATAATTGTTCAGATCCTTATGGAGACCAATATTTATCAAATCCAATGCCTGGAAATGATGGAACTGGATTTCTTAGTATTGAAATTTATAGTACTTCCAATCACCACTATTATTATGGATGTAGAGCATGGAATTGTGGAGACCAAGGATTCTCCTCTGGTTCTCGTTCATATACTGAATATGATAATTGTTGGTCTTTTTCAAATGGATTATTAGAAGGAGGAGGACATGCTTGGAAATTAGGTTGGGAATTTGGAGCAACAGGGCCACCGAGTATTTTATTGCGTAGAATAAAAAATTCTATTGCTGCTTATAACAGATATTGGGCAATTAATACAAATGACCAAACTTATAATTCAATAAGTGCCGAAGTTCATGATAATCTAATTTATTCTAATGGATATTATCCTGATTGGACTCATAGAAAAACATATGGAATTATTATTTGGGAAACTCTTAGTAGTGATGCTGCTGAACTAAAACGTAAATTTTGGAACAATATTGCATTTGAAGATGAATATGGGCCAGTATATTTGCGTCCTGGAGCTGTTTATACTCACAATCATAATACTTGGGATAGTGGTGTGACTGTAACTGCAAGTGATTTTATTGAATTACCTGCTACAAGAGAAAAAGGTATTGCTCTTTTAAGTAAACCTCGTAAATCAGATGGAAGTTTACCTGACTTAGGAAACTATTTTAAACTTAAATCAGGAAGTGATTTAATTGATAAAGGAACAATTATTCCTGGTGTTCATTGTTCAACGCCAGGAAGTCATCCTGGACAAGATTGTATTGAGTGGTATGGAGATGCTCCTGATTTAGGACCTTTTGAGAGTAATTATTAATGGTTAAGTCATAGTTAAATTAATAAATACTTTTTTCTTATTGGTATCATGAATAAAAGAGGTCAATTTTATTTAGTTGCTGCAATTATAATTGTAACAATAATAGTTGGATTTGTGAGTATTACAAATTATGTTAAAAAAGGAGAAACAGTTCTTATTAAAGAAGTTTCTGAAGAGTTATCAATTGAAACTCAAAAAGTTCAAGAATATGAAGTAGTTGCAGGAGAAGATAAAATGAATGATTATGCTTTAACTTATTCAGAACATATTGGAGATTCTATTGAATTATACCTTATCACTGGAATTAGTCCAAATATAAATGCTAATAAATATTTAAATGGAGAAGTAACTTCCTTAAATGAAAATCTAGAAGTAGATAAAACAACAGAAAAAATTATCTTTACTCTTTATGGAGAAGAATATGAATTTAATTTAGTTGAAGGAGAGAATTTTTATTATATTGTTTATCAAGAAATTAAAGGAGAATCTTTTGTTTCTCTAGGATAAAATGATTAAAAAAATAAAAAATAAAAAGGCAATTAGTCCAATGATAGGATATATTTTATTAATAAGTATTGTAGTTGTTTTAAGTTTAATTGTCTATACTTGGCTTAAAACATATGTTCCTCAAGATTCTCTAGAGTGTCCTGATTCAACGTCAATGTTTATAAGAAGTTATGAATATGCTCCAAATAATCAATTAAATATTACAATTAAAAATAATGGAAATTTTAATATTGGAGGATATTTTATAAGAGCAGCAACTCAATCTCCTGACCAAGGATTAGCTGCAACTGATTTATCTGCTGGATTAGTTGATAGTTTTGGAGGAACAAATCTTAGAGGAGGATTAGTTATTTTTGAATTGCAAGAAGGAGGAAATACAAATTCATTTTCTCCAAATCAAGAAGTGACTCATGTTTTTGATATTAGTGGCATAGATGCAATATTTTTTATTGAATTAACTCCAATAAGATATCAAGAACACGAGAGCATAAAAAGAACTGTAACTTGTGGAAGTGCTAAAATAAAAGAAGAAATTAACTAATAAAAGAATTTAAAAATAAATATAACTTATTAAAACTATGAAAAAAAGAGGAAGAAAAAAAGGAATATCTCCTGTAATTGCTACAACTCTTTTAATTGCAATAGTTGTTATTATTGCTTTAATTTTGTTTTTGTGGTTTAGAAATATTCTTGGAGATTATGGAGAAAAATTTGGAAAAAATGTAGAATTAGTTTGTGAAGATGTTGTTCTTGGAGCAAGTTGCTCTGGAAATTGGATATATATTTCTAATGATGGAAATGTTCCAGTATTTAAAGTAAATTTGAAGTTAGAAGAGCAAGGAAAATATTCTCTAGTAGAACTAAATGATGTCTTAGTTTCTGAAAATGCTTGGCCAGAAACAGGATTAACTCAAGGACAAGTTTATTCAGGACAATTAGATTTAAGTGGATATAACAATCCAGAAATAACAGTTATTCCTATTTTAATGGGAGTTTCAAGTGAAGGTGGAAAAAAGAGTTATCCTTGTGAGGAGAGACATGGATACACAATATATTAGAATGAATAAAAAAGCACTTTCTTCTGTTATTGCGATTTTTTTAATTACTCTTCTTACTATTACTGCTGCAACAATTATTTGGAATGTTGTGAATAAATCTGTGGACGAAGGTTTAGCAGAAGCAAAATCATGTTATGATTTAATTGGAAAAGTTTCAATTGATAGCAAATACACTTGTTATGACTCTACTAATGATGAGATGAGAGTTTTTATAACTGTGGGAGATATTGAACTTGAAGAGTTGATTATTGTAGTTTCAGGAGATACTTTTGGAAACACTTATGTTTTAACAGATGAAGTATCTCTAATTGAAAATATAGAATATTCTTCTGGTGATTTAGTAAAACTTCCTGAAAAAAACTCAGGAGAAACTTATGTTATAGCTGGAGTAGATGAAGAGCCATTAAGCATAGAAATAGCTCCAAAACTAGAAGGAAAATTATGTGAGGGTGATAAATTTACTGCAATTGGAGAGTGTTCACAATTAATTCCAAATTAATAAAAGAAAGATTATAAATCAAAACTTATTAATTAGAATATAAATAAAAAATAAAAGAGGAAAAAAATTGAAAAAAAGAGGGCAGATATGGGTAGAAACAATGATTTATATTTTAATTGGATTTGCACTAATTGGACTTGTTCTTGCTTTTGCAAAACCAAAAATAGACGAATTAAGAGACAAAGCAATAATTGAACAATCAATAGATATGATGGAGGATATAGACATTACATTGATTGAAGTTATTAAAGCAGGACCTGGAAATAAAAGAGTTATTGAAACTGTAATTAGAAAAGGAAATTTAAAAATAGACGGGCTTAATAATGAAATTATGTTTGAATTTGAAGGAGAATATATTTATAGTGAACCAGGAGAACCTATTTCTCAAGGAAATTTAATTATAGAAACAAGACAATTAGGAGAAAGAGGAATTGTGAATGTTACTCGAATCTATTCTAATTATGATATAACCTATAATGGAGGGCAAACTGAAAAAATTATAAGCAAGGCTAAAGCACCATATAAACTAGTTATATCTAATTTAGGAAATAATTTAAATGGTGATTTACAAATAGATATAAGTTTGAATTAAAATGTCAAAAGAGGAAAGACCCAAAATAAATGACATAAATCAGTATCCTAGAGTTGAAATTGACTTTAGTCCTACAATTCCTCCACTTCAAAAAGTAAAAGATAAAACAACTGTTAATGTTAGATATCCTCTAATTTCTCCTTTTGCATATGTTCATATTTATTGGGATTTTAATGAATATGAATTAGTTTATGATTTAGAAGAACCTGTTTTAGATGAGCAAGAAGAAATTTATAGAGAAGAAATAATTGCTGCAATGAGAGATATGGTTAATTTTGAAGAGGTTGTTGAAAAAGATAAAGAAAATTTATTAGAATATATTCATCAAAGATTTAAAATTCTTGCAATTGAACTTGGAATGAATATAAATTATGAAAGTTTTAAGAAAATATATTATTATCTTGTTAGAGATTTTATAGGATTTAATGAGACAGATCCTCTTTTAAGAGATTATTTTGTAGAAGATATTGAGTGTAATGGAGAGGGTACTCCTGTTTATATTGTTCATAGAATTTATAGAAATTTAAAAACAAATTTGATTTTTCAAAGTATTGAGAGATTAGAAAGTTTTGTTGAAAAATTAGCTCAGAGATGTGGAAAATATATTTCTTATGCAAAGCCAATTTTAGATGGAAGTCTTCCTGATGGAAGTCGTGTAAATGCTACATATACTAAAGACATAACAAGTAAAGGACCTACTTTTACAATTAGAAAGTTCACAAAGACTCCTTGGACTCCTCCTCAATTAATTGCATTTAGAACACTAAGTCCAGAAATACTTGCTTATCTTTGGTTATTGGTTCAATATAAAATGAATTTTTTAATTACTGGAGGAACTTCTTCAGGTAAAACAACTTTGTTAAATGCAGTTGCGTTTTTTATTCCTCCTGAATCAAGAGTTGTAAGTATTGAAGATACTCGTGAATTAAATCTTCCAAGAGAAAACTGGTTACCAAGTGTTGTACGTTCTGCCACTGGTGTAGAAGGATTAGGAGAAATTGATTTGTTCACTCTATTAAGAGCTTCTTTTAGACAGAATCCAGATTATGTTATTGTTGGTGAGGTAAGAGGTAAAGAAGCCTCTGTTCTTTTTCAGGGTATGGCCTCAGGACATTCTTCTATAAGCACTATTCACGCTGACTCTATTGACACTGTTGTAAAAAGATTAGAAACTCCTCCAATTGAATTATCTCCTTCTCTTCTAAATGTTTTAGATAGTGTGTGCATTATGACTCATGCTATTGTAAATAAACAAGAAACAAGAAAACTAAAAGAAGTAGTAGAAATAATAAATGTTAATGCTGAAGGAGTTGCATTAACTAATACTCCTTTTGTATGGGATCCTAGTGAAGATCAATTCTATTTCAAAAAGAATAGTAAAATTTTTGAAAAAATAAGAAAGAGATATGGATTAGAACCTAATGAATTAGATTTAGAATTTAGAAGAAGAGTCCAATTATTATACATACTCTATAAGCAGAGTATTTTTGATTTTGAAGAAGTTCAAGATATTGTAAACGAATATTATAAGAAACCTCAAGCAGTGCTAAGAAGATTTGGCATTGAATGAGAAGTTTTTTATATGTAATTTGTTTCTTTTAAACATGCAAAAAGAGGAAAAAAATTCTGAAATTCAAGAAATAGAGTATCTAAATCAATTAATTAATACTTTAGAAGAGACTGTTAGAAGATTAGAATATTTTTATGTCAAAAAAGATTATGCTAATTTTGAAAAAATAAAAAAATTTATTTTAAATTTGTTTAATAAAATATCTGAGATAACTAACAAATGAAAAATGAAGAATTAATAAAAGAGTTAAAAAATAATGTTCAAAAAGAAAAAAGAGCTCTTCAAGAATTAACTATTTTATACAAACAATATGTGAAATTAAAAAGCTTTTCTGAAAAAAGAATGATGGCTTCTCAAGTAAAAGAATTAAGAAAAAATCTTCATGAAGCAAATGAAAGAGCTTTTAAAAATGTAAAAACAATATATCTTCCAAAACCTCTTCCAAAAATAGAGGATAAAAAAGAAGCTCCAATAAAAAAAGAAAATAAAGAAAAAAGTTTAACAAAAGAAGAAAAAGAAAAAGAAGTAAAAAACAAAATTCCTAGTTTTGTTCCTTCTATAAAAGAACCTCAAAGTTTTAATGCTCAAAATGTCTATGAACCTACTGGAGAAGATCCAAACAAAGAAAAATATACTTTATTAGATAAAGAAAAATTTGCAGAAGAAAAAAGAGAACCTGGAACAAAAAAAGAGATTATTCCAAAAAAAAGAAAGAAATTAATCAAAAGAAGCAAAGATTTGAAACTAGAAGGACTTGAAAAGGCAACTCTAAAAAGATTAATGCAGAGAGAAAAGAAAGTTGTAAAGAAAAAAGAAAAAAAACCTAATAAATTTGCAAAAAGAGCAAATAAAATGTTTGGAAAAACTTCAATTAAAATGCTTGAAAAAAAAACATTTAGAAGTATGGAAAGAGATTTGATTAAGGCAAATATGCAATATACTCCAACAACCTATATTTCAATTATATTTTATTCTACTTTTTTATCGTTTTTTGCTGGAATTTTAATTGCTGCTTTTTTTCTATTTTTCAAAATAACTGCAACCCTTCCAATAGTTAATTTAATAACTGAAGATATATTTGGAAGATTTTTAAAAACTTTCTGGATAATAATTGTAGTTCCAATAATAACTTTTGTAATAATGTACTTTTATCCTTTACTTGAAAAAAAATCAACTGCTCACAAAATTGACCATGAGCTTCCATTTGCTACAATAAATATGGCTGCTATTTCAGGTTCTTTAATTGATCCTAGTAAAATTTTTAATATAATAATTGCAACAAAAGAATATCCTTATTTATCAAAAGAGTTTACAAAAATATTAAATGAAATAAATATTCATGGATATAATTTTGTTGGAGCTTTAAGAAATGCTTCGTTTAATTGTCCAAGTAAAAAACTATCAGAACTCTTAAGTGGACTTGCAACAACAATTAATTCTGGAGGAGATTTGCCTAATTTCTTTGATGAGCGTTCAAAGAGTCTTTTGTTTGACCATAGACTTGAAAAAGAAAGACAAGCTAAAACTGCTGAAACTTTTATGGATATTTATATTAGTCTAGTTGTTGCTGCTCCTATGATTTTAATGCTTTTATTAATAATGATGCAAATTAGTGGATTAGGAGTTGGATTTAGTACAAATACAATAACTGTTATTATGGTTTTGGCTGTTTCAGTAATAAATATTCTTTTCCTAACATTTTTGGAGGTTAAAAAAGATTAAATGGAACTTGGAAAATCTCACTTTATTGGAATGATTTTAGGGCTAATTTCAATTATAGTTGGATTTGCCTTATTTAATGGAACTCAGTTTTTCTTTTTATTTGTTGGAATAGGATTTATTGTTGGACTTTCTCCTTTTGTATTTACTATAATGCATGAAAATAGAGTTGCAAATGAAAAAGAAGAAATGTTTCTTGAATTCTCAAGAAATTTAGTTGAAAGTGTTAAAACAGGAACTCCTATTAGTAAGAGTATTATAAATCTTAAAAACAAGGCTTATGGAGAATTAAGTCCTCATGTTAAAAAATTAGCAAATCAAATTACAATGGGTATTCCTTTAAATAATGCTCTTCAGGTTTTTTCAAAAGACATTAATAATAAAACAGTTTCAAGAGCAATTACTCTTATTGGACAAGCAGAAAGAGCAGGAGGAGAAATTGGAGAAATATTAGAGGCTGTTGCAGAAGCAGTTACTCTTTCAGATAAATTAAAAAAAGAGAGAAAATCTGCAATATCTACTTTAGTTGTTCAAGGATATATTATTTTCTTTGTTTTTCTAGTTATTATTCTTGTTATGCAGTTTCAAATACTTCCGATGGTTTCAGGAGTTTCTAGCATGGGAGATTTAGGGATTGCTGGAATAGGTGGAGGAAGTGGAGGAGAAATAAGTCAGGAAGAAATGTCAAATGCTTTTTTATATTTGCTTTTAATTCAGGGATTTTTTACTGGATTAACAGTTGGAAAACTTTCAGAAGGAACTGTAAAAGCAGGTGTGAAACACTCTTTTGCTCTAATGCTAATTGCATTTGTAATCTCTGCAGGTGCAAATATAATTATGGGAGGAGCATAATTGCAAAAATTCCAAATGAATAAAAGAGGCTCGCATGTTGGAGTTGTGATTTCTTTTGTTATATTTGTAACTTTTTTGGTTTTTTTATATACAATTATTTCATCTTTGTCTGTTAAAGAAAGAGAAAAAGAATATATGGTTGATTATCTTATTGCAAATTTAATGAATAGCTCTTCTGAAACTATTTCTACTTTAGTTTTAAATGTAAACCAACCTACTGGAAATAACAGATATTGTATTAATATACAGAGCATAGATATTGAACAGATTCCAGTAGAGTATCGGGATAATTTATTGTTCAAATATGGAGATCAAGCTCTTTCATATAAATTACAAAATATAAATACTATTTGGGTAAAAATTCCTCAAGAACATTTTCAAGGAATTATTCTTGTGCAGTTTTCTGAAAGTATTACTCCAAATATGGATGAAACAATGAGTGGATGTGATCCTCATCCCTATCCTATGGGGGATATAAAAGAAATAACCAACATCTTTGAATCAATGTTATATGAATTAGCAGAAATGCATGAAACTAATTATGAAGAATTTAAAGAGTTTCTAGGATTGTCTCCTGATTTGGATTTTAATTTTTATGTTTTAAATGCAGAGAGAGAAATTGTAATATCTGCTGTACACGCTGAGCCTCCTAGAAGTGAGAGTGTTTATGTTGAAGAAGTTCCTTTACAATATGTTGATGAAGAAGGAAATATTTATTTTGGATTTTTAAAAGTGGAAATATGGTAAATGATAAATAAAAAAATAAATATAAAAGATAAGCATGGATGGATAAGAATAGTTGAAGCAATGGTGGCAATTTTATTAATTGCTGGTTTTTTAACTTTAATAATAGAAAATTATCCTAATGGAGAAAGAGATTTAACTGATAAAATATATTTAACAGAAAATATAATTTTAAGAGAAATTGAATTAAACAGCACATATAGAAATTATGTTTTATCTGTTGATAGTTCTGTGGATTTTGAGAATTTTAATAGTAATTTAAAAAATCAAATAATTAATAGAACTCCAGAATATTTAGAATGTGAAGGAAAAATATGTGATTTTGAATATGATTCTGCTTGCAATATTAATTCAGTAAAAGAAGAGATTTATGCACGTTCTATTTTAATTGCTGCAAATAGTACAAAATATGAACCAAAAATTCTAAAGATATTTTGCTGGACATTGTAGAGTTTTAAAAATCTCTTGAAGATTATATAAGGTATACTTTTATATGGAAAGGTTTATATATACATAATGCATACTTTATATATGCAAAATCAAACATCAATTAGAATTAGTTTAGATTTACTAAACACTTTGAAAAAATTCAAAGAAGAAGGAGATAGTTACGAGGATATAATTTGGGATTTTATTGAGCCTCATTTAGAATTATCTGAACAAGCAAAAAAAGACATAGAAATCTCAAGAAAAGAATTTAAAAGAGGAGAGAGTTTTACTCTTGAAGAAGTTGAAAAAGAACTCGGTTTTTAATGGTTTCAATAGAATTCTCTAAAAACTCAAAAAAATCCCTAGAAAAATTAAATGTTAGAATACAACAAAAAATTATTTTTACATTAAAAAAATTTAAAGAAGGTAGAAAAGTAGACATAATAAAATTAAAAAATAAAGAACAAGAATTTAGAATAAAAGCAGGAAATTATAGAATTCAATTACAGAAAATAAAAGAAATATTTTTAGTTACAAAAATTGGTAAAAGGGAAAATTTTTATAAAATCTTTTTTTAAAAATAGGTTTCTATCAACAATTCATCCTTTCCAATTTATAAAAGGTTTAATATATTTTATTATCTTTACACTTTTTTCTTGTGCATTCATGATTTTATTAATATCTTTATACGCTGCTGGGGCTTCGTCTAGAGTTTTTTGAGAAATTGTTCCTCTAATTCCTTTCATACTTTTTTTAAATTCTTCCATTGTTATTTGTTCTTTTGCTTGCTTTCTACTTAAAATTCTTCCTGCTCCATGTGAAGATGAATTTAAAAATTTGGAATTTCCTAATCCTTCTACAAGAAAACAGCCATCTCTCATGTTTCCTGGAATAATTCCTCTTTCTCCTTTTTTTGCAGGTGTTGCACCTTTTCTATGAATATATTTTCCTCTTTCATAAATTGCATGATTATGATTTTTATTAATCCAGAGTTCTGTTTTGATTTTTTCTCCTAAAACCTCTTCTAAGACTTCTATTACTCTATAACTCATTTCTAATCTATTTAATAGGGCATATTTTAATCCAAAATTCAAAATATTCAAATATTCTTTTCCTAATTCTGAATTTGTCTTTAAAGGAAAGGTTTTTTCATAATCTATCTCGCTTTTCGAAGCCCTTATCATGTATTTCTTTGCAACTCTATATCCAATTCCTCTACTTCCAGAGTGAATAATCAGCCATAATTCTTTTTTATATTCTCCTAATTCTATAAAATGGTTTCCTCCGCCTAATGTTCCAAGATGTCTAATTGCTGTTGATTTTAAATATTGAAAAATAGATTTATCATGCTCTTTTTTTTGAAATTCTTTTAATAATTTCTGAAATTCCTCTTTTGTTTTTTTAGTTATATTTTTTTCTTTGTTTATTTCTCCAAGTCTTATTGGAATTTTTCTTTTTACTTTTGAGTATATTTTCTCTGAATTGTTTTTTACTTTTTCTAAAATATTTTTTCCTTTAATTTTTATTGCAATTAAACCACATCCAATATCAAAACCAACCCAAGCAGGAACAACATAGTCTTTTGTTATTAAAACAGAACCAATTGGTGCTGCATATCCTTTATGAGCATCAGGCATTAATGCTGCTGTCTCTACAAATTTTTGAGAGTAACAATCTTTAAATTGCTGAAGTGTTTCTTTATCAACGTCAATTGAATAATCATATATTTTTTTCTTCATGATTTAGAATAGTTATAGAAATTTATAATTCTTTGGATTATTTCTTGATTCACTCTCTGCTAAAAATTAATCTCAGACAAAATTTTATTTGGATTATTTCTTAATAATTCTCTCCAGTTTATTTCTTTCTTATCTTTAAATTTTTGTTTAATATATTGTTCAATTAAATAATATCCTATAGAATAGCCCGTCCAATTGGGGTATTTTCCTGTTCCATAGAAGACTTCTGAATAATGCTTAAAATCCTTTTCTTTTAAGATTTTTTTTATCTCAAAAAATATTTCTTTTGCTTTTTTCTCTGTAATTACCTGTGATAGATTCTTATCTTCTTCTCCTTCTATTGCTTCAACAAAATTCTCGGCTAATCCCTCAAAAATCAATCCTTCTCCTATGCTCATATCTAATGATTTGTAATATTTTGAAACAGAATGTGCTAATTCATGTATAATAACTTTCTCTAAATCATTTAAATTACATTCTGGGTGAACATATATATAAATTAAGTTCTTCCAGGGGCAAAAGCCTGTCACCCCATTAAGTTCCTCTTTAACAAAAGTTGAATTAGTCGGAAAAAGATATACCCAAAGTCTTTTATTTAAATAAAGATGTGTCTTTTCTAATAGATTTTTTATTTTATTGACTATTTTCTCAAAATTTATGTTTAATTTTGGAATTCTTTTATCCTCTAGATTAAAATCAAGATTCTCTCTTAAACCTTCTTTACTTTTCCATCCAGCAAAACCAATTTCTTTATCCTCAGAAATTTCTGAAAGAATCTCTTTAATTAGTTGTTTTTTCTCATTTAAATTTTCATTCAGAAAACTATAAATCTTTACATCTAAATTTTTAACTTGAAAATTTTTATATTTCATTAAATTCTTCCTCTTATTCTACCCAAGCTAATAGAGTATAAAGGTATTTCGTTTTCTGTCAAATCTAAAATTCTTATTATATTATCATCTATAAATCCACTTACAGGACAAGAACCTATCCCTATTTCAGAACATTTTAAATGGATGTTTTGTCCCATATGGCCTGCTTCAATTAAAGAATAAGGATATGAGCGATATCCATATTTAATTTCTGACCTAGATATTACAGAAGTAAAAAAAATTGTTGCTGCAGGATTCTCTAAAAAAGGGGAAATTAACTCTCTTCTTTTATTTTTTAAAGATTGCTTTAACAATAATTCTAATGAAGAATTCTTTATATTGTAATGATAGGCTCCTTCTTCTAAATCTTCAACATTGTAAGAAAGTAGATATAATTCAACAGGAAATCTTGCACCTCCTGAAGGATATGTTCTTTTTTCAGGATCTCTTGTTGGATTAACTATTCTACAAGAATTTAAGATTATAGATAAATCTTGAAAATTAATAGGAGTGTCTGAAAAATATCTTGAAGATTCTCTTATATCTAAAAGAGTATGGAATTCCCCTTCGTCTTCTATTTTCTCTAAAGGTATGGATTTAAATCTAGGATATTCTTTATAGAATACCTTCACATGTGTTAAAGGGGCTTCTTTCTCTTCAAATTCAAATCCTTTTTTATTTAATTTAGTTTTCTTATAAAAATCTTTTGTTGCTTTTAACATCTTATGTTAGGGGATGAGGTTTTAATTTTTTATCTTTAATATTTCCATAATGATTACTATAAAGCATTTTTGCTGTCTCACTAAGATACATTGGATGTAAATCAGGGATAACTGCCTTTAATACTTGAAATCCTTTTTCTCTTATTTCTGGCAAAGTAATATCTGCTAAAAAAATATTATAATTACTTTTTCTAAAAATATCTAATCAAGAAAAAGGAGAGCCTCTTGAAAAGAGAATTGAACACAACAAAAAAGTAGTAAACAATCTTTTAAAACTAAAAGGAGTTCAATTTAATAATGGAAATTGAAGAATTGGTTATGGATGCGGAAATTATGGAAGTAGGAAAAAATATCAAGTATCTTGATATTAAGAATTATTCTACTCCTGTAAGTCCATGCACTCCATACAGTCCTCCAAGCCCACCAGACTATGACGGTCCTAGCTGGGACGGAGATTAAAGGCTATCTTAAATAAAAAGATAAAGTATAATCCATTTACTTAGAAGGCTAAAAAATGAAACTCTACTTAATAAGGCACGGAAGCATAGATAAAGAAAATCCTGAAAAACCTCTATCTGAAAGGGGAATTATGCAAGCAAAGGCAGTTGCAGAGGAATTAAAAAACTATAATTTTGAGAAAGTTTATTGCAGTAATTTGCTAAGAACAAAGCAAACCTGCGAGTATTATACAAAAGATTATATTGAAGATAAAAGATTAAGAGAAATACAAGGAACTCTAAATGGAAAAAAGTTTGAACCAGAATATGATTCAAAAGAAAGAGAAGAACAAGATAGGAAAAATGCAGATGAAATCTTTGACGAATTAATTAAAAATAAAGGAAACATAGCAGTATTTTGCCATGGAAATGTTATTGTATATTACTTAAATAAAGTGTTAAAATTAAACCAGAATTTATGGGGTTCTTTAATAATTAAACATGGTTCAATCTCAATTCTGGAATATAAAGATGATAAATTGCAAATAAAAGCAATTAACTTAATTGATTACTTGCCAAATGAAATAATTGAAAAAGTTGTTTATAAGTCTAATAAAGATTAGTTACTTGTTTTAGAAGAAGATGAAGAATAATTTTAAAACAATGGATTTACAAACATAAAATTACCTGTTTATATTACTATTTAAAGATTATTCTCTTAAAAAAATTATTTCTTAATAATCTTTAGAGAAATGCTTTGATTCAAATTATGTATTATTCACTCTAGAGATGTTGATACTTTGTTAAGTTTTTTTTGATTTTAGAAGAAGCAATTAAATAACTTCTTTTATTGTTTCACGAATTAAAGCTTTTGCTTCTTTCATTAGATATTTTACATTAGAATATTTTTGTATTCTGCTTTTAAATGCCCGAATTGATTCATTAAAAATTTTTTGTTTGTCAGAATCATTCCAGTTGTACTCTTGTGCAATTTCAAAAACATTATCTCTGTAAGTATTTACTTCACTTTGTAAATGATGTAAGGATTCTGGACGATTTGTTTTGTTTACCAATAGCTTATGAACAACTATATTTCCTATTATTTTTCCAATTGATTTTATAGTTTTATTTTTTCCCATTGTTTTCTACCCAATTGTTCTCTTGTTTTTTCTTCTAACTCTTTCAAGAGCATAATTGCTATCTTTCTTTGTATCTTTGATTCCTGATTTGTCTTTAAATTCTCTATTATGTTTTTACCTATCTCTTCTTCTAGTGTTTTTTTGAGTTTATCGTTATCAATTATCTTATTAAGTAAAAGTCTTACAAGAATTATGTTTCTCAGAGCCTTATAAATATCTTCTCCTTTTGGATTCTCATCAAGATAACTCCAATCTAGCTTCATATGCAGGTGAGTATTATACAAATTTTTTTTCTCTGGAATTCTTAATTTTCCATATATTACTTTATGATCTTTTAACTGATATATTAAAGATGGACTTGAAGGATATAATTTTTTAAAATTCTCTTCTGAATATATTTCTATATCTCCTTTAATAGAATATTTCTCAAGAGATTTTTTTATTTCATTTATTTTTTTGTATTTTTCCTTAAGAGGCTTTATTTCTTCCTTAATTATTACTAAGATGTCAATATCATTATACTCCTTATAGTTTGTCTGAACCACAGAACCATAAAGAGCAATTGCCTTGACTTTGTTTCCTGAAACTTCTAGT
>Ga0190358_1000332_pt1 | contig 14972 bp, 19 predicted proteins | sample 48721812_MG_FD_161666 | JGI IMG/M metagenome (GOLD analysis project Ga0190358, IMG submission 161666) | Hydrothermal vent microbial mat bacterial communities from Southern Trench, Guaymas Basin, Mexico - 4872-18-1-2_MG | ecosystem: Environmental > Aquatic > Marine > Hydrothermal vents >... | reverse complement strand
GAAAAATGAAAATTCTGTTTGGATCAATCCCAAGGTAGCCGATTTGTGGGATTTGAAAAAAGATCAGAAGGTCTGGTTAAAGAATCAGGATGGCATTGTGTCATCTTACCCGATAAAAGTGAGGGTTACAGAACGAATACGCTGGGATTCGGTTTACATGGTCCACGGATTTGGCCATTCCGATAAAAAACTGAGCAGGGCACATGGCCGTGGCGCCAACGATTCGGAATTAATAACAAAAGTAATGATCGACCCGGTAATGGGGGGAACAGGTATGAGGGGAAATTTTGTTACGTTTCTTAAAGAAAAACCAGTAGATGAGGAGGTAGAATCATGAGATACGCAATGGCTATTGACACGAAAAAATGTGTCGGATGCGGCGACTGTGTAGTCGCTTGTCAAACAGAAAATAATGTTCCTCATGGTTATTGCCGTGACTGGATCGTTGAAAATGTCGTGGGAAGTTATCCAAATGTGGAAATCGAACTCCGGTCGGAACGCTGTAACCACTGTGATAACTCGCCTTGTGTAAGGTGTTGCCCCACTGGAGCAAGTCATATTGTAGAAGGAGGAATTGTAAAAGTTACGCACAATATGTGTATCGGATGCGGTGCCTGTATTCAGTCCTGCCCCTACGATGCACGGTATTCACACCCTGACGGTTATGTGGATAAATGTACGTTCTGCGACCATCGTCTTGCCAAAGGGCAGAGCCCGGCATGCGTTGCAGTATGTCCAACAAACTGTCTGTATTTTGGTGATCTGGAAGATCCAAACAGCGATGTATCCAAAGCTTTGAAAAACCGGAAGTGGAAAGTTCTCGCCCCGGAGGCAGGTACAAAACCACAATTGTATTTTCTGACTTAAATATTACATGATGAAAGAAGAATTATTTATAAGCGGAAGAAATATACCCAACGTTGATCCTTATCTGAATATCTGGCACTGGCAAATTCCGATATATCTTTATCTGGGAGGATTGGCTGCCGGCATTATGTTCTTTGCAGGGTATTTTACCATTATGCGGAAAGAAAAAGATATGGAAACCACGGTCAAATGGGCACCTTTCCTGGTTCCCGGAGCTTTGGTTGTGGGTTTGTTTGCCCTTTTTCTTGACCTGAAACACCAATTGTATTTTTGGCGGTTGTACACAACCATCCGTTTAGAGTCACCCATGTCGTGGGGAGCATGGACACTTATGTTGGTAACACCTTTATCCTTTATTTGGGTAGCGAGCTATATGAAAGAACTGTTTCCAAAATGGGACTGGAAGTTTAACATACTTAACAAAGCTGAAGCACTTGCCATTAAATACCGAAAATCGATGGCCTGGGCAATGATGCTGCTGGCAGTGGTATTGGGTGTATACACCGGTATTTTATTGTCAGCTTTTAATGCCCGCCCCTTGTGGAATACATCTGTACTGGGAATTTTATTTTTAACCTCTGGTCTTTCTACAGGACTGGCTGCTTCTATGTGGATGTCGAAAAGTAAATACGAAAGAAAAGTGCTCAGTCGTCTTGATTTAATTATGATCGGCATCGAGCTTTTCCTGATTATCCATATGCTCATGGGTTTTCTTGCAGCATCAGAGGTGCAAATCGAGGCTGCCCATTTATTCCTCGGTGGCGAATTTACCGTTGTTTTCTGGGTATTTGTTATCATACTCGGACTGGTATTTCCGGCAACACTTGAAGTTTTGGAACTCAAAGGCTTTCATATACCGGTCTGGATACCGGCATTACTGATCTTGATCGGAGGACTTGTCTTTCGTTTTGTAATGGTAGAAGCTGGACAAATTACCCGCTTTTTATATTGATTTAAGAAATAACAAAAAATCGTAATAATGGATACGAAAATAGTTAAGAAACAACAACCAAAATACATCAACCCTTATTTTGGCGGGATACTCTTGGGGCTCTTATTGCTCGCTGCATTTTTTATTGCCGGCAGAGGACTTAGCGCCAGTGGAGCGGTGAAACTTTTAGTTGTTACAGTAGTTGATAAGGTAGCTCCTGCACATGCTGAAGGCAATGCCTACTACAGTAAATTTATTCCCGCAGATGGAAGTTCCCCACTGTATAACTGGCTCATTTTTGGGGCTATTGGCACCTTCTTTGGGGGAATGCTTTCGGGGGCAATCTTCGGAAGGCTGAAGAAACTCAGAGTGGAACATTCACCAAAAATCAGTGCCAGAACCAGGTTAATTGCAGCTGGTGCCGGTGGTATTCTTTTTGGTATAGGTAGCCAGTTCGGGCGGGGGTGTTCCAGTGGAGCAGCACTAAGCGGAACTGCATCTTTATCTTTTGGAGGCCTCATTGTTATGGCGTTGATGTTCGGTATTGGCTATGTGTTTGCCTGGTTTTTCAGAAAATTATGGATTTAATTATTCATGTATTTTAAAATATAGAATAGAACAAAATTAAAGAAACAGATATGGGACCATTAATTCCACAGGAAATAATAACAGGACAATGGGATTTTGTTATCGCACTGTTAATAGGAGGGGCATTCGGATTTATACTTGAAGCTTCCGGATTTTCATCCTCGCGGAATATTGCAGGTGTTTTTTACGGATATAACTTTGTTGTATTACGCGTATTTTTTACGGCTATGATTGTGGCCATGGTTGGTTTGCTTTACTTCAGCTATTTTGGCTGGATTGACCTTGACCTTGTTTTTGTATTGCCGACATACCTGAACTCAATGCTCTTCGGAGGCTTCTTAATGGGGCTTGGTTTTGTGATCGGGGGGTTTTGTCCGGGTACAAGTTATACGGCGGTTGCTATCGGAAAAATTGATGGAATAGTATTCGCAACGGGCTTTTTAATAGGGGTATTTCTTTTTGCCGAAGGATTTCCTTTTTATGAGGATTTTTATACAGCCAACGATCTTGGAAATATCACTATTGGTGAAATGTTTGGCATCTCAAATGAATGGATTGCTTTTCTATTTGTAGTGGTAGCAATCGTAGCTTTTTATGTTACCTGGCTTATCGAAAAAAGAGTTAGAAAAAACATGACAGAATATAAATTCGAATAATTATGAATAAGAATTACTTATTTCTCGCCATATTGATGATACTGCTTGCAGCTGGATTGTTGCTTGTACCTGAGCGACAGAATTATCAGCAGATTAAACCTGAAAAACTGATGTGGGATATTACCCAGACTTCGCGGTTCGTTACTGTTGATCAGGTAGCCCAAATGATTATTGAAGGTGACCCGACACTGGAATTAATCGACATCCGACCTGCAAAAGATTTTGAAGCCTTTTCATTGACCAACGCCATCAATATTCCACTTGACAGTTTAATGAAACCTGATTATCAGGATTACTTTGGCATTGAAGATATGAATGTTGTATTTTATGGTAATAGTGATATCAAAGCCGACCAGGCATGGGTTATTTCAAAACGGATGGGATACAACAGTATCTATGTTATGCAGGGTGGCTTGAACTGCTGGATAAGAAAAATAATACAACCTGTTGAACCTGAAGAGTCTGCATCGCAGGAAGAATTTGATTTGTATCAGTTCAGAAAAGGGGCCTGTGCCTTCTTTACAGGGACAAAAGTAGAAGCTCCCGATGCCGGTAAAACGGGAATTAAAGTTGTGAAAAGAAAAAAAGGAACAGCTGTGGCCGGTGGCTGCTAAATATAATTGCTATAACCTGAAACAAGAAATTTTATAATATGCACGTACACGAATTAAACCCCAAAAAAACAGTAATTACAATGGTCATTTTTGTGGTTGTGATTATTGCAGGATTACTTACGCTTACAAACCCCAGGTTAAAATATGCCCTTACTCCGGAACAAACAGTCCTGTTAACGGTGTCGGATGACGGAGGCATTACGCCGGAAAAACTGGAATTGATGCTTACCGGTTCAACAGAAAAAGTTGAGATTATTGATATTCGAAATCACTATGAATTTGCCAGGGGACATATTCCCGGTGCAAGAAATATTTCCGCTGTTGAATTATTGGAAAAAGACAACATTGAGTGGTTAAAGGATTTACAAGAAAAAGGGTTTACAGTTGTCATATATGGTAAAAACCAGATGCAGGCAAATGGTCCCTGGATGGTATTCCGGCAGATTGGATTTAGCAATGTCCATGTATTGCTCGGAGGGTATCAGTACTATCTGGCATATAAAAATCACGAAACTCAAAATTATTCACCCTGTAAGGCTGATTTTAATTATGCTGAAGTGGCTAAAGTATCAGTTACAAGTGGTGAAGATAACAACCAACCGGCTAAAAAGACGACGATTGTCCGCCGCAAGAAAAAGGGAGGCGCTGTAGCCGGAGGATGTTAGGAAAATCTTCTGAAGTTTTATAAAGTAAAGGAGTTCCAAAATTAAGCTTAGCTGCTTTTTACTACTGTTATCCGGTCTTCAGTATGTTATGCAGACGGTCGTAATCTAAAATAGTGATTACCTTACCCTCCATGCTGATAATTCCGTCGTTTTTAAATTCCGACAACGTACGTATTGTGTTTTCAGTGGTCATCGAGATAAGCTCACCTAATTCCCGCCGTGTGATGGGGATCCTGAATTCAGGATTCTTGTAAATCTGATCAGCCAGATATATGAGAATATAAGCAACACGGCCTTTGATCTGTTTTCTGGAAATCTCAAACCGGTTCAAAATCACTTCATCCGAAATATGCCCGATACGGTTTAGTATCCGCAAAGCAAACTTACTGTTAGATGCGATCACTTCTTTCAAAGCGTCCAGTTTCACTTCACAAACCATCGTTTCTTCAAGGGCACATACCGAATAATGATAATTTGTATCGGAAAAAATATTCAGCAGGTTAACAAAATCGCCGGGTTTGGTAATGCTGAGTAAATGGTCTTTTCCGTGCTCATCGGTTTTATAAAACTTCACCAGTCCCTGACGTAAATACAGAAATGAATCAATCGGTTCATTCTCTTTGACAATCACTTCCCCTTTTCGGAAAATCTTTTCCGTACGTGCTTCGTTGATCAACTCATACTCACGATCACTCAGGTCGCCAAAGAGCATTTGCCTGTAAACGCAGCTAACACAACTTTTTATGTCGTAACTTATTCTCATTATAAACTAGCTGTAAAGATAACAAATATGATATATGTCATAGGGATAATTTTTCGTATGTAGGTTTATAGATATAATTTTGCGTTCAGCAAACTAACTGATAATTAACACAATATTTATATCAGAAAATCTTAATATTAATGAAAAAATTATTAATTCTTGGGGCAGGTACAGCCGGAACGATGATGGCCAATAAAATGCGAAAACTTCTTGCCCGTGACGAGTGGGATATCACTATAGTTGACCAGTTCAAAACACATTATTATCAACCGGGGTTTTTATTTATACCGTTTGGCATGTACTCGAAAAATGATGTGATCAAACCCAAAAGTGACTTTTTTCCAACGGGGGTTCACGTTATTTATTCCAAAATTGATAAGATCCAACCCGGAGAAAATAATGTATTGCTTGAAGATGGCGTAGTACTAAAATACAATTATCTGCTTATTGCAACCGGGTGCAAAACAGCACCTGAAGAAGTGAATGGATTAAAAGATAAACTCTGGTATACGGATATTTTTGATTTTTATACCGTTGAAGGGGCCGTTGCATTAGCCAATCATTTTAAAACATGGAAAGGCGGTGAATTAGTCATTAATATTTCAGAGTTACCTTATAAATGTCCGGTTGCCCCACTCGAGTTTGCGTTTTTTGCTGATGCATTTTTTACGGAAAGAGGCATGCGTGATAAAGTAAATATCACCTATGTAACACCAATGTCGGGTGCATTCACAAAGCCAAGAGCCACCAAAATGCTGGGTGACTTGCTGGAACAAAAAAATATAAATCTTATTCCTGATTTCGCCATAATGGAAGTAAATAACGATGAAAAGAAAATCATCGATTATGGCGGAGCCGAGGTGAAATTTGATTGCCTGATTACCATCCCGCCTAATTTGGGAGACGAACTGATTGAACGAAGTGGTATGGGCGATGATATGAATTACGTACCAACCGATAAGCATACATTAAGGTCGGAAAAGTATGAGAACATTTTTGTTATTGGCGATGCTGCCAATATTCCAACTTCAAAAGCCGGGTCGGTAGCGCACTTTGCTGCAGAGATACTTGAGGAGAATTTATTGTGTGCCATAGAGGGGCGTCCGTTTACAGCTAGTTTTGATGGGCATGCCAACTGTTATATTGAAACCGGATACGGCAAAGGTACCCTCATTGATTTTAACTACGATACAGAACCTCTTCCCGGTTCATTCCCGTTTCCCGGTCTGGGACCGTTCGGATTGTTGAAAGTTTCAAGAATGAACCATTATGGAAAGGTGCTGTTTAGATGGATTTACTGGCATATTTTGTTGAAAGGAAAAGAAATGCCTATTGATTCGGAAATGCAAATGGCAGGCAAAAAGTTATAAGCTACACCTATTGAATAAGTTAAAAATTTGATAAATGGCAAAAGATAATATTCAGGAGCAAATAAACGAGATTAACAGAAAGCTTGACATTGTGCTCGAAGAGGTGCTTGCTCAGAAAGAAACAAGACATTCAATAGAGGACCTGACATCGGATCTTACAATTGTGGGGAATGATATTTTTAAATCAACGGTAACGGAGCTGGATAATGCCGGGATTGAAATAGACGGAGAGGCGGTTAAACAATTAATGTTGAAACTGGTACGTAATGTTGACACATTGAATGAGATGTTTGAAATGCTGGAGAGTCTGAGCGATCTGTTAAAGGACGTATCACCCATCCTGCATCAGATGGGCCTCGATGGTATTCATATGATGAACGAACTGGAACAGAAAGGGTATTTCGAGTTCGTAAAAGAAGGTGTGAAAATCGTTGATAATATTGTCAGTCATTTTACAGCAGAAGATGTAAAACTGCTGGCCGATAATGTGGTAACTATCCTGGAAACCGTGAAAAACCTTACTCAGCCCGAGATGCTGAAAGCTATCAACAGCGGACTGATCGTTTATAAGAGTATTGAGTTCAAAGAAGTGGAGGAGTATTCCATCTGGAAAGCTGCCCGGGCGATGAACTCCAAGGAGATGAAGAAAGGAATCGGATTTATGATCACATTCCTGCAAAACATCACCAAGGAAATGGAAAAAGCACAAGAAAATTAATCAATATCAATTGTATCATTAAAAATTAAAAATATGGCAACAAAAACGTATGCAGGTATTAACATCGAAGTGAACGACGAAGGCTACATGCTTGACTCCTCCCAATGGTCAAAAGAAGTGGCAACAGAAATTGCAAAAGACGAAGGTGTTGAACTTACCGACAAACACTTTGAGGTTCTGGATTATATCCGAAACAAAGTAGCAAATGGAGAAACTCTTACCATCAGGGGTATTAATAAATCAGGTGTGGTTGACGCCAAAACGTTTTACCAGTTATTTCCGGGTGCGCCTCTGAAAAAAGCAACCAAAATTGCGGGAGTATCCAAACCTGAATCTTGTATTTAACCTTCAAATAAAATAGTCATGGAAAAAGATGAAAAAGTTAAATTAAGTAAAGTCCTGCTGATCTGTGCCAAAGGATCAATTGAGGATGTTTATGCTACTTTGGTCATGGGCAATGGAGCCGTTATGGAAGGCATTGAAACAAAGTTGTTTTTTACATTTTTTGGTTTGGACGCGATAACCAAAAAGCAAATGAATAAATTGCACACGGCAACAGTAGGTAATCCTGCTATGCGGATGCCTGGCGGCTTGCCGTTCCCAACGCTTCTGGGCGCTTTGCCATTTGTTGAGGCGGGTGTATCTGCTATGATGAAAAATCAAATGGAAAAACTGGATATGCCGGGTGTGGAGGAGTTTCTGGAACTGATTGTAGCAGGGGGCGGCGAAATTTATGGCTGTAAACTGGCGGCTGATATGTTTGGCCTGAAGCAGGAAGATTTGTATGATGAAGTAAAAGGCATCATTACCGTTGGCGACCTGTATGCTATGTGCGATGGCCCCGGCACGCAAATAATTTTTACCTGATCGTAACCCTTAACAGGGTTTATTTAAATAGGCCTCTTCACTGGGAAGGGGCTTTTTTTTATACTTTTGGTTTTTATTACGCAATGGAAGAAGTTAATACAAAAAAAGAAAAACCGGAAGAAAAGGTAATGACATTCTGGGATCACCTGGATGAATTACGAATGCATATTGTCAGGTCATTAATTGCTATCGTAATTTTGGCTGTCATTGCTTTTCTTAATCGTCAGATCATTTTCGACTACATCATTCTGGCACCCAGCAGCTCAGATTTTATTACCAACAGGGCTTTGTGCTGGGTAGGCAGGCATCTGTCATTAGATGCGCTTTGTATAAGCGATATGAAGTTAATGATCATCAACATTAAAATGTCGGGGCAGTTTCTTACCCATATGTACATCTCCATTGTGGCCGGGTTTATTTTAGCATTCCCATACATATTGTGGGAAATCTGGCGTTTTGTACTCCCGGCCATGCACGAAAATGAAAAATCATCCTCGAAAGGGGGCGTATTTATCAGTACGATCTTGTTTTTAACAGGTATTTTGTTCAGCTTTTTTTTAATAGTACCTCTCACGATCAACTTCTTAGGGACGTATCAGGTAAGTGAGAATGTGGCAAATCAGATATCATTGGGTTCATACATCAGCACCATTGTATCTGTAACATTTGCTGTGGGCATTGTGTTTGAATTGCCCATACTGGTTTATTTTCTCACAAAAATTGGGGTGCTCACTCCTGACTTTCTGAAAAAAAACCGGAAATATATGTTCGTCATTTTACTCATTCTTTCAGCCATCATCACACCTCCCGATATGTTCAGCCAGGTACTTGTTGTAGTTCCGCTCATCATCTTATACGAATTCAGTATCGGGGTTTCCAAAAGGGTATATAAACGAACGTACGAAGAAATAGCGTAACAAGTAGATCCTTCACATTCTTGTCGTAATTCTTTTAGGATTTATTCAGTTAAGGAGTTTCTTCAGTTACGAAATCTTTTATCAGGCTAAAAAAATCATCAGGCACATCAGCATGCACCCAGTGTGAAGCGTTCGGAATGGTGACAATCTTTGCCTGCGGAAAATGACGAAGGATCAGACCTTTATCTTCCGGCAGGATGTAATCAGACAGTCCGCCTTTAACAAACAAAGCGAGTTTTGAATATCTGCTTTCTTCCGGAATGGCATCGAACATTTTATCGAGATTGTCAGCAATAGCCTCCAGATAAAGCCGCCAGCCGAAACCGTTTTTTTCTTTTCGGTAGAGGTTTTTCAGGATAAACTGGCGAATCCGCCGGTCGGTGATGATTTTAGCCAGTTGCTCTTCTGCTTCCGTGCGACTTTTTATATTGGTAAGATCCATGGCAAGCATAGCCTTGATCATGTGGAGATGTTGCGTCTTTATCTCGTAAGGTTTTGGGGCAATGTCCACCACAATGAGTTTTTGCACCAGATCGGGGTAGCTGACGGCAAAGCGCATGGCCACCTTGCCACCCATCGAGTGGCCTAGCAATACAGGGTTTTCAATCTCTTCCGCATCCAGAAAATCGTAGAGGTCGTTGGTGAAGGCCAGATAATTAAATTCGTCCGACCACTCAGACCGGCCGTGGTTGCGCTGGTCGGGGATGAACACTTCGAAGCCCTCTGCCGCCATCTGTTTTCCAAACATCACCCAGTTATCTGAGATGCCGAAAAGCCCATGCAGGATGACCAGGGGCGGGTTACCTTCTTTGCCGAAATGCCGGTGGAAGAGTTGCATGGGGCAAAGGTAGAGAAAATGATCATTTTTCCCATATCCCGGTAATATCCACCCGAGGCCCAACCATGCAAATGCTTATCTGGTTTTCAGCGAAATCATAGGTTACCCATACCTTTTTACCGTCTTCCATGTTAAAACCGTTATTCGGAAAGCCGGCAATTTCGCAGATGCCGTTATTGTCTTCCAGATCCACAATCCATGTGCATCCATCCAGACCGGTATAGTCGTAAAGCTTGGCAGCTACAGCTTTTTCAGGGATATTGTTTTCTTTATTACAGGAAAACAGAACGGATGTCGCAATGAGTATATAAAAAAGGGCAAAACGGTGAATCTTCATATTTTTTGTTTTCGCAAATGTTGCAAAAAATATACCGTAAACGTCAATTAAAGTTTTAGCGATTAGTTGATCTTGTCTTTGCCTATTCTTTCAAGAAACTCCCTCCGGTAGCTGTTGCCTACGGGAAGACTTTCATTGCCGATCTTCACATGGCTGCGGTCGATGCTGTCAATTTTATCAAGGGCTACGATGTATGATTTATGAATACGCATAAAATCTCCCCGGGGCAGTGCCTCTTCCAATTTTTTAAAACTCAGCAAGGTCATCACTTTTTCCTTGGTTGTCCATATGCGCAGGTAGTCTTTCATTCCTTCCACAAAAAGGATGTCATCAAAATTGATTTTTTGCGTAATGTTTCCGTTTTTCACAAAAAAATAACCTTTTGTCGCTTCTTCCGAATTAGGATCGGGTATTGAAATGTCGGGTTGTTTTAAAGGAAATAGCTGGTCGTATACTTTTTCACAGGCCTGCAGGAACCGTTGGAACGAGATGGGCTTAAGCAAATAGTCGCACACATCCAGTTCATAGCCTTTCAGGGCATATTCATCATAAGCTGTGGTTAAAACAACTTTTGGTTTGTCAGTTAATGATTCGAGCATCTGAATCCCTGTCAGTTCTTCCATCTGGATATCCAGAAAGATGAGGTCCACCCTGTTGTTTTTCATAAAATCGATAGCATCAATGGCATTGTTAAAAGCATCCAGCAAATTAAGGTACCCGATACGTTTGATGTATTCTCTTATTTTGTCGAGGGCAAGCGGCTCGTCATCTATGGCAATACAGTTGATCTTCATCGGTTAAAATTTAATATGTAAACGCGATATATAATAACCATTTTCTGTTTTTATACTCAATTTGTGCCGTCCGGGGTAGAGCAGTTCGAGCCTTCGTTTAGTATTGGCCAGTCCTATTCCCGGAGTGTTGTCCTTGTTCATCTCAGCCGAGACATCCACACGGTTTATCACTTCAAAGTTAAGCGAATCTTTCAGGCATTCCAACCGGATTTCGATACCGGGTGCCGCCACGTTTTTCTGTCCGTGTTTGAAGGCATTCTCAACAAACGGAATGAACAGCATAGGAGCAATGGTTTTGCCAAGGCAGTTTCCTTCCAGGTTGACTTTTACAAAACCGGGATCTTTGAGACGTATCTGCTGTAGCGAGATGTAGCTTTTCAGATAATTGATCTCTTTTTCGAGCGGCACATTGTCCGTTGACGTATCATACAACATAAACCGCATGATGTCGGATAATTTGATAATAGCATCGGATGCTTTCTGTGGTTTGGTTAAAATAAGCGAATCAATATTGTTCAGCGTGTTGAACAGAAAATGCGGATTGAGCTGGGTGCGTAACAATGCCAACTCGCTGGTTTTATTTTTATTCTCAAGCTCTGCTTTCACCTGTTGGTTACGGTACCAGTATTTTAACAGTTTGATAGAGGCAAACAACCCGACGACCGTATAAATATTAATAAAGGAATAAAACGGGTTAATATGCCAGAATCCACCTGCCTTTTCTCCGTAACCCGGATAAAATACAGGATAAGAAATATAATACAGAAGCACCCGCTGCAGCAAGATAAAAAACGCTGCCGATATTAACAGAATAACGGCAAACTGCACATATTTTCTTTTAAATAAAAAACGCGGTAAAAGAAAATAGACTGTAAAATAAGAAGCAGCAATATCAACAAAGGCTGTCAGTGTGAGGCTTCCGAGTGTTGATATATTGTTCATTCTATCATTAAAAAACGCGTATTGGAGATAGAAGAAAAGAATATAACCTATCCAGAACAAAACGTGCAAGACAATGCGGTTGCCTTTAAAGTTCAAATGTTGGTTTTTGATATTCATTGTTGGCAAATTCAATCACAAATTACGACATAAAACGCTGTATTTAAAAGAAATTCCCGGTAAAATCGACCAACTCACGTATTTTAAGTACCAAGCAGATTAAATTTCCGACAACTCAATAGTATCGATGACGGAACGCTTTTCGTCTATTTATCCGGGGGGGTAGTCTAACATATTTTGTTTTCCTGTATTCCTGTTCGACATTAGCAGCCGCCAACGACATAAAAGATGAAAAGATATTACAAGGTCGCAACCTTTGTACTGCTAAAAAGAGGCTGTTTCAAAAGTCTTAGTGATACTTTGTGTTTTCCTTTGAGTTTCTTTGTGGTAAAATAAATGGCTGAACCACAAAGGGTCACAAAGTGCGCACTAAGTTCCGCAAAGTAAATTCGGGTTGATTTGTGATTATTTTAACTTTTGAAACAGCCTCCTTATGGTGGTTTATCATGGAAGTTTGCGGAATTGTAATAGCAAGTTGCCGTGAAAAAACAGTGTAATTAATATGGGGAAGCGATTCGCAAGAACTGGTGTAATAGACAAAATGTAACCATTTTGTCTATTACACCTCAATTTCATAAGTACATATATCTTATAGACTCCTCTTCAGGCAATTTCATATATCACGATAGTTATCATAAACAGGGAAACGTAGAATCAGGCGGTTTTGTTTATGTGGAAGATGGAAATATCCGGGTTACATCACTGGATGGTAGTGGAGATACGATTATCCCGTTGCCGGAAAATGTTGTTTTACCCAATACCCAGTTCTATCCATACCTGTTGCATGATTTTGGTGACGGTAACCTGGAAAAGAAAACTTATCAAATCTTTGAAGTAAGGACCCAGACATTTGCAGAAGTTACCTATACCCGAACCGGTGAAAAACAGTTGGATTTGCCGGGGGGGGCGCTACGATGCTGTGGTATTAACCGAATCGAACCCGGCAACGGGATTGGAAACAAAGTTGTGGATTGATAAGGAAACAGGAAAACGCCTGAAAATGGAATCCCAAAATCATATCCGGATGTATCTTGCAAGGGCCGCTGTGCAAAGTCGGATAAAAACAGGAAACTGGGATGAAGTCGTTTTCATGAAAACCAATCACTTCATTAAAGATATCCATACCATTTCATACATGAAAATAAAATGCAGCCTGGAGCAGGCGCCGGCAGCTACTAAAGAAGACCTCAATGTGCCCGGGCAGAAATTTACAGGTCTTATCAATGGAAATAAACTGGAAGGAATATTTGAGATTGCACATAAAAAATATGATGGTAAAAATCCATCGTCATTTCCACTCAATACTGAACAATATAAGGAAATTGAAAAATGGTTGAAGGCAGAAGGAAGGATAGAATCCGATGATCCGGTACTCATCGAAAAAGCAAAAGAAATTACGAATGGATCTGAAAATTTATGGGAGGCGAGTTGTAGCATTAGTCAATGGGTGATTGAAAACATTGATGGATCGATTATGGGGGCACAGCCCGTGAAACTTTTGACAGGAGAAACGGAGCATGCGGGTCGCAGTCAATGCTGATGGCAGCCCTTTGTCGGGCAGCCGGCATTCCGGCCAGGGTTGTTTGGGGCTGTATGTACACACATGAAATGAACGGGAGTTTTGGCCACCATGCATGGAATGAAGTTTTTATGGGAGAGGCCGGATGGATACCGGTTGATGTAACTTTCCATGAAACAGATTACGTTGATTCGGGACATCTCCGTCTGGGTATTTTGCATACACGGCAAACCATTATAAATTACAAGGAGATGGAGATCATGGAATATAAAACGGATCATTAATACAACGAACAGATCAGAAATGAGAAGCTTCAAAAATAAATCAGGGACGATCAATCTTGCAGTCTTATTTCTCTGTATGGTTTTTACAGTTCAGTCATGCCATCAAACAACTCCGGTTAAACCATCAGCTGAAGTATTAAAACACTACCGGCAATTCACCGGTTTTACTGATCCGGGCGAATATTCATACCTTTATAAAAACCTGCCTGAATCAACAGAAGAAGTCTGCAATCTGATCAAAAAACAACTCATACACCCGTTTGAGGCAAGACAAATGAAAGATATCTTGCCCGAAGGATGCCTAATGGAAGATGAGGTCCTGCCTGTAGTTTCACAGATGCTTGAAAAATTGATTGAACGAGATTCCGGAGGGTTGACAATGGATCGTAAACCCGAAAATCGCCTGGTTGTTGGCTGTTATCATCACAGTTTGTTACTTGTTTCAATATTGAGGTCGCAAGGTATTCCGGTAAGGATGAGAGCCGGTTTTGCACGTTATTTCGAAGAACAGGCAAATGTACGTTTCGGCCATGTAATCTGTGAGGTTTGGGATACTGACAAAGAGCAATGGATTATGGTTGACCCTGACCGTAATTTCGTCAACGTGTCATCCAACCAATTTAAATCTTCTTCTCACGCGTGGATCAATTTCAGAAACAGTCAGCTCCCTGATGTTGACTATACAAGTTCCATTGGCGAAGGAGCGCAGGCATTTCTCTACATTCTGTTGCTCGACCAGGCTTTTGTACTGAGTGATGAAAGAAATTACTGGCATTCGCCTGCATTTTTGTTTACTGATGATTTTTCAGTTGACAATCTTACAGCAGATCAATTGCAGGTGATAGATCAGATAGCAGAACTGATGCAAAAACCTGAATACCACTTGGATAAGCTCCGGAAGCTTTATGATAGTCATAGCTTTTTACATGCTTATAAACGTTCGTTGGACACTTATTACGATGAATTATTGAGAGATTAATGAGAAAATAAATTTTATAAACATTAAAGAATCGCAACATGAAACGAATTATTTTAATTATTGCCCTGTTTACGGGGAGCTTAACATTGTTAACAGCCGGTGAGCATGAGTATGTTATCGGTGAAAAAGTAACTTTCGAGTCAACTGTTTTAAATGAAGAGAGGACTATTTACATTTACCTCCCTCAGAGTTATAATTTTTCAGAA